>Ga0315903_10006102_pt1 | contig 15504 bp, 16 predicted proteins | sample LakEriMetagenome_7_FD_203524 | JGI IMG/M metagenome (GOLD analysis project Ga0315903, IMG submission 203524) | Freshwater fungal communities from buoy surface, Lake Erie, Ohio, United States - Buoy 2 MA119 | ecosystem: Environmental > Aquatic > Freshwater > Lake | place: USA: Lake Erie, Ohio...
GTAATAGCAGGAGGTCAATTCAACACAGGTTCAGCTAGTTTTAGCTTTGTAGGTGGTGGTCAATCTAATTGTGCAACTGGTAACTGTTCAACAGTAGTTGGTGGATGTACAAACACCGCTTCAGCAGCTTATTCCTTTGTAGGCGGTGGTAGAACTCATGTTGCTAGTGGTAACTGGTCAACTATTTCAGGCGGTTATGGTAACTTAGCAAGTGGACAAATAAGTGTTGTTGCTGGTGGATATGGAAATAGTGCAACAGGATGCCGTGCTGCAACTTTGGGAGGTCAATCAAACTATGCACAAGGTGCTTGGGCTACAGTAGGAGGCGGCTGTGCAAACTGTGCAACAAGTGCTTTTGCTTCGGTAGGTGGTGGATTTTGTAATACAGCTTCTGGATACATTTCTACTATTGCAGGCGGTAGAGGAAATACAGCAAATAATAACTATTCAACAATAGGTGGTGGTATATCTAACACATCATCAGGTGTCAATTCAACAATTGGAGGTGGTTGTCAAAACATTTCTTGTACAAATTCTACTACTGTTGCAGGAGGTAGATTTAACTGTGCTTTTGGTGAAGCAGCAGCAGTACTAGGTGGAGAAGTTAACAAAGCTACAGGTGGTTATGCAACAATAGGTGGAGGTTCAGGAAATACTGCATCTGCTTACATGTCAGTAGTAGTAGGAGGTTATTATAACACTGCAGCAGGAAGCCACTCATTTGTAGGTGGTGGTGGTTATTTCTATACACCAAACTGTGCAACAGGAATATATTCAGCTATTGTAGGTGGTGCTGCAAATAGAGCACAAGCATTTGCTGGCTTTATAGGAGCAGGTAACTGTAACCACGTATGTAATTCAACATCAGGATGTTTAGCATACGGTGCAGTAGTAGTAGGAGGTGTTGGTAATAATACTACAGGAGGTACATGGACTTTAGCTAACTGCTGTTTTACAGTAGCACCAACTGTTTGTAATGCTGGACAATATTCCTTTATAGGAGGTGGTTTTCAGAATAGATCATCAAATACTTACACTACAGTAGGTGGAGGCTTATTAAACTGTGCTACAAATTACGCAGCATTCATAGGAGGTGGTGATTATAACATTGCAACAGGTGCAAGAGCAGTTGTTACAGGTGGCTATTGTAGCAATGCTTCTGGAGATTTTTCTACTATTTCTGGTGGATATGGAAACGCAGCATCAGGTAATCTATCAGTTGTAGCAGGAGGTCTTGTAAATACAGCTTCTGGTAACTGTTCTTTTGTAGGAGGAGGTATTCTTAATACAGCATCAGGCTGTCTATCAACAGTAGGTGGTGGTAGCAATAATACAGCTTCTGGTATTTGTTCAGTAGTAGGAGGTGGTCAATCTAATACTTCTTCTGGATGTGCTTCAGCTATAGGCGGCGGCGCATCAAATACAGCATCATCTCGTATGGGATTTGCTGTAGGTTGCGCTAATACAGCAGGAGGTAACTGGGCATCATCAGTAGTAGCAGGTAGAAGTAATATAGCTTCTGGAGATGATTCAATTGCTGGTGGTATTTGTACTTGTGCTACAGCACACCGTAGTACTGCATTTGGAGAATATAATACTGCCTCTGGATATAATGCAGGTGCATTAAGTGGTGCTAATAACATTGCAAGTAATAATAGATCTGTTGTAGCAGGAGGTCAATCTAACACAGCATCAGGTGCTTGTTCAGCAGTATTAGGTGGTTGCGGAAACACTGCTTCAGCTGCTTGGGCAGGTGCATTTGGTTGTAACTTAACAGCAAACGTAGCCTGTACTTTCTTCACAAACAACAGTTGTATCTGTGGTACTATGACAGTAGCAGGTACAATATGTGCAACATGCTTTATAGAAACATCTTCTCAAAGATATAAGTGTTGTGTTGAATCAATCAAGTCTACAGGAAACATCATCAAAGATCTTAACCCTGTTAGGTTTAAGTGGATTGATCAGAATAAAGGTGTAACAGATCAATTAGGTCTTATAGCAGAAGAAGTACAGAAGATACTTCCAGAAGCGGTGGACGTTAATAAAAACGGCCAAGTAGAAGGTGTATCTTACACTAAACTTGTACCAATATTAATCAAGGCAATTCAAGAGCTTCAAGATCGTGTTGATGAGTTAGAGAAAAATATTTATACAAAATAACAGATAGATGGCATATTTACAGTGTACATTTGTAACAGGTTCTAGTTGCACACTAAGTGTGAAAGCTTCAGGCTCAGTCACTGTCCCTACCGTATTTTCGGTAGATGGTGGCTTAGGTAGACTCTTAGAAGTGAACGATAGCTTTTGCCCGTCTGTCTTTTCTGCTAATACGATAGCAGGACTCCCGGTCATAGAAGCCTTTTCTAACTACTGCGTTAGTATGGGCCAATATGGTGGGCATAAGTTTGAGGTTACATGTACATCGATTCGTGGAGGTAAGTGTACTACTGCTTCAGGCACTTATTCGTTTGTTGGAGGAGGATGTAATAATTTAGCGTCTGGTAACTGCTCAGCAATAGTAGGAGGATCATTTAACACAGGCTCAGGCGCATTCAGTTTTGTAGGTGGTGGTTGTTTTAACGTAGCATCAGGTCCACAATCCACTATTGCAGGAGGTAGATTAAATACCTCAAGTTGTTATCATTCAACAGTAGGAGGTGGTCAAAGTAATACTGCAAGTGGTAGATACTCAACAGTAGGAGGTGGTGTTGCAACCTGTGCAACAGGTTATGGTTCTACAGCTTCAGGAGGTGATAATGCAAAAGCAACAGGACAATGGTCATCTGTTGGTGGTGGATATTTAAACACAGCATCTGGATATGCTTCAAGAATAGGAGGAGGTAGAGACAACTGCGCTTGTGGATCTTATTCAACTGTAGGAGGTGGTATTGGAAACTATGCTACAAATTTTGGTTCAGGCACATTTAGTGGAAGATATAACATCTCATCGGGCGGTTCTTCTGTTGTAGCAGGAGGCCAAAACAATACAGCATCAGGCGCTTGTTCTTTTGTGGGAGGCGGTTGTGCAAACTGTGCAACAAGTATTTTTTCAACAGTAGTGGGTGGTGCAAGTAGTTGTGCTATAGGAAGTGGACACAACTTTATTGGAGGAGGTTTCCTTAATACAGCTAATGGATACATGGCATCTATAGTGGGTGGTAGAGGAAATACCTCATCAGCCAACTACACGTCTGTAATAGGGGGTCTATCAAATACAGCTTCTGGTAATTATTCAACAGTAGGAGGTGGTAGATTAAACTGTACTACAAGTGCATGTGCAACAGTAGCTGGAGGTCTTTGTAATAAAGCAACAGGACTAAATTCATCAATATTAGGTGGTGAATTCCATGTAGCATCAGGTAACTGGTCTGCAGTAGGTGGTGGTGGATCCAACACTGCAAGTGCATACATGTCTGTTGTAGCTGGAGGATATTTAAACGTAGCATGCGGAAGCATAGCAGCAGTAGGAGGTGGATTTAAAAACATGGCTTCAGGTGCCTGTTCAGCAGTTGCTGGAGGCTCATTCAACACAGGATCTGCTAATTTTAGCTTTGTAGGTGGTGGTTGTTTTAACGTAGCATCTTCTGCATGTTCATTTGTGGGTGGTGGTAGAAACAATACTGCATGTGGTACAGGAGGTAATACAATTGGTGGTGGTCAAAGTAATACAGCAAATGCTACTTTCTATGCTACAATTGGAGGAGGTTTGTCTAACACAGCATCCGGATACGGTGGAACAGTAGGAGGTGGTCAATCAAATACTGCATCAGGTGTAAGATCTGTAGTTGCAGGAGGTAGTGGTAATACAGCTTCTGGTAACTGTGCATTTATAGGAGGCGGTCAAAACAACACAGCATCAGGCTACTATTCAGTAGTTGCAGGAGGTCACGGAAACCGTGCAATAGCTTCTTGTGCAACTGTAGTAGGTGGATGCAACAACTGTGCATGTAGAGTAAGATCATTCATAGGCGGTGGTCAAAATAACTGTGTTAACGGTCAGCATTCAGGAGCTATTGTTGGTGGTTCTGCCAACACAGCTTCAGGATACTATTCATTTATTGGTGCAGGATATAACAACAGAATTTTAAACGGTGTATATGCTTCTACATTATCTGGAGGTTATTCTAACTTGATATGTGGTGGATGTCATGGATTCATTGGTGGTGGTTGTTCAAACGTAGTAGTTGGAATTTGGGCAGGTGTAGCTAGTGGTTGTGTGAATAGAGCAGACGGAAACTACTCGTTTGTAGGAGGTGGTATGGCTAACAGGGCTTGCTGTAACTATAATACAGTATCAGGCGGTAGATGTAACTGCGTTATAACAAGTGATGATGGTGTTGTAGCAGGTGGATTATTAAACGCAGTATCAGCTACAAGAGGTGTAGTTGGTGGTGGTTATGCAAACACTGCAAGTGGTTATACTTCAACAGTAGGAGGAGGTCAATCTAACTCAGTTTCAGGAGCTCATTCAACTATAGCAGGAGGCCAATCTAATACACTAACAGGAGCTTGTTCATTTATAGGTGGAGGTTGTTTAAATTGTGTAACAGGAACCTACTCAGCACTAGTTGCAGGACAAAGAAATCTGGTATCAGGTAACTGTTCATTTGTAGGAGGCGGCTACTTTAACACAGGATCAGCTGCTTATACAACAGTGGGAGGTGGTGTTGCAAACTGTGCAACAAATACGATAGCAACTGTAGCAGGTGGTGAAAGAAATAAAGCAACAGGTTACGGAGGTACAATCGCAGGAGGTGCTTGTAACTGTGCATCAGGATCACATTCGTTTGTAGGTAGTGGTGTATGTAACTTTGCTCTTGCAGCTTGCTCAGGTGTTGTTTCCGGTATAGGAAACTGTACTAATAACATATTATCATTTATAGGTGGTGGTTATTTTAACTGTGCAACAAACACTTATACTACTATTGGTGGTGGTTATATTAACGCAGCAACAAAACAATCTGCCACTATAGCAGGTGGACAAAGTGGTAATGCGATAGGTGCTTTTTCATCTATAGGAGGAGGTTGTGTAAATAGCGTCTGCTCAGATTTTTCAACAATTGCTGGTGGAGGTTCAAATTTAATTCCTGTTTATGCCACAGGAGCTTTTATTGGTGGAGGAAGACTTAGCTGTTCTGGACTATATGCAAGTTATTCAACCATAAGTGGAGGGTACCGTAATCAAAATAATTTAGCATATAGTACCGTTTCAGGTGGTTATTGTAACACTGCATCTTCTTATGGAGCGGTGATTGGAGGCGGCGCAAAAAATACTTCTTCTGCTGCCTATTCATCTATTGGAGGAGGCTTTTCTAACTGTATAACTGCTGCTTGTTCTACAATAGCAGGAGGTAAACAAAACTGCATCAGTGCAAAACATGGTTTTGTTGGAGGCGGTTCAGCTAACTGCACTACGAGTGCTTATGGAACAGTTGTAGGAGGGACTACCAACTGTGTTGCTGGTGGAGTATATACAGAATATGGGTTCATCGGTGGTGGTTATCTCAACTGCATTAACACTAATGTTTTTAATGCTGACACTGACTACTCAAGTATATTAGGAGGAAAAAGTAATAACGTTGTTGGGTATTTTAATGCCCATATCATTGGATCGTGTATTTCAGCTAACAACTGTAACTACACCTTTGTTAACAATCTATGTTGTACAGGAGGAGGTCTTTCTGACTGCCGCATTAAGAACACAATTGAACCTGTTAGATTTGGACTTCGTGAAATAACTCAACTTAGACCAGTTAGTTACTGTTGGAATGGTGACTCTTCATGCCATAAGAAGTATGGCTTCTTAGCCCAAGAAGTACAACAAGCTATGTCTTGTGTTGTTACTTGTAATCAACTACATAGACTAGGACCTAACGGAACTCAAACATTAAATGGAGAAGAAGGTGAACCACTACTCGCCTTTGAAAAAGATGCGATCTACGCTTCATACGTTAATGCTATCAAAGAGCTAAGTGAAGAGAATGATGAGCTCAAGAGAAGAGTCACTCAAATAGAAGACATACTCAAGAGAAACAATCTGTTATAATAATCGATTCAGCCTAATATTTATTAACATAAACACAATTGTAAAACTATGATTTTCGGTCAAATCAATCCAAAAGCTACTGTAATTCAACAGACTACTCCATTCGGTGGTACTCAAATCACTGGATCTTACATGACAGCTTTGGCCCGTCCTTATGCTCTAGGAGCTAACCAAGTTAACTTCCAAGTTATCTACGGTAACTGTACTTTTGATACTGGATCAGGTGAAGTAACTAACTTCCAGCAGATCTTCAGTGACAATGTAGTATTATCAGGAAGCACTATCTCTACTTGGGGTGAAGATGATTCTGTTATTTTAGAAGCTCTTGCTGCTCAACAAGGTACTACTATTACAGCCGTAGTGTCTGGAAGCAACAACATGCTATTCTAAAATAAATTTTTTTCTTTCAACGGGTTTTTGTATATTTAGGTTATGAACATCATTTTTCAAATAAATGGTGGTATTGGCAAGTGTGTCATGGCCACCGCAGTTTGCGAAGCAATCAAGAAGCAATATCCTGACTCCAAACTTATCGTAGTCTCTGGCTACGCTGACGTATTTCTGAATAACCCCCATGTGTACAGATCGTACCAGTTTGGGGGTATTTCTTATTTCTACAGTGAGTTTATAGAAGGGCAAAAGTACATGATACTAGCCCACGACCCTTACGTTCAAACAGAGTATGTAGAACAGAAAGAACACCTGATCAAAACCTGGTGTGATATGTTTCAGATCAAGTATAATGGTGAACAGCCTAAAATATACTTGACTGGTCGAGAGCAAAAGTTCTTTGAGCAGAAGTTTACTTCTGACAGACCTATACTATTATTACAAACTAATGGAGGGGCTCAAACAGAGCACAAATATAGTTGGGCTAGAGACATTCCATCTACAGTTGCAGTCAAAGTAATCGAGCACTTTAGACGTGAATATAACGTAGTTCATATTAGGCGTGATGACCAAAATCAGTTCGATGGTACATTCGGTGTCACAGACACATTCAGAGCGCTTGCCGTCCTCGTATCCATGTCCAGTAAAAGACTATTGATAGATAGCTTTAGCCAGCACGTAGCGGCTTCTATGAACCTACCATCAACCGTATGTTGGATCGCCAATTCACCTGTAGTGTTTGGCTACGATATGCACACTAATATTTTAGCGAATCCTTTTACCACTAAGCCTGAACTTAGAAACAGCTACTTTGGTAAATTCAATATAGCAGGAGATCTGTTAGAGTTCCCTTATAATAACGAAGACGAGATCTTCGATGTAGATAAGATCATTAAATCACTAGAAAAGTAAGTTATGGAAAAACTATTTCACCAATCATCACTGCCTAGAGCAGGTAGCACACTACTACAAAACATTTTAGCTCAGAACCCAGACATTTATGCTACACCTACTTCAGGTGTACTTGAGTTAGTATTTGCAGCTCGTGGTAATTACACAGATTCACCAGAGTTTAAAGCGCAAGATGCTGATCTGATGAGAAAAGGTTTTCTTGCCTTTTGTACTCAAGGTATGAAAGCATATTATGAAGCTATTACTGATCGTAAGTATGTGATTGACAAGTCAAGAGGCTGGGGTATACACTACGACTTCTTAAACCTATTGAACCCAGAGCCTAAGATCATTTGTATGGTTCGTGACCTACGTGACATTTTTGCTTCAATGGAGAAGAACTATCGTAAGAACCCAGATAAACAAGATCCTATTTTGAACTGGGCACAAATGCAAGGTACAACTGTTCCTAAACGTATCGACATCTGGGCACAAAACCCACCTGTAGGTATGGCTATTGAAAGACTAGGTGAAGTCTTTAGAATGGGAATAGACAGTAAGATGTTGTTTGTTAAGTTCGAAGACCTTTGTTTGTACCCAGAACAGCAGATGAACAGAATCTATGCTTATCTAGACATTCCTTTTTATAGGCACGACTTTGACAATATTGAGCAAGTCACAAAAGAAGATGACGAGGTATATGGTGCGTTTGGTGATCACACTATCAGAACTAAGCTAGAGCCAGTACCGTCTAAAGCAAAGACACTTCTTGGTAAAGACGTTACAGACTGGATCTACAATACATACAAATGGTACTTTGATCAATTCGGTTATAAAAAGTAAGCTATGATTATAGTATTGTTTGGTCAACCTCATTGTGGTAAATCAACTCTTGCTAAAAAGCTAGTTGAAGACGGCGCTTGGAATATTGATGGTGATGAGCTTCGTAACATATTCAAGAACACTGACTACTCTAGACAAGGTAGAATCAAGAACTTAAATCGTGCGTCTGATATCGCAGTCTATATGAACCATGTTGGTTCAGACAATGTTGTACTATCACTAGTCTATCCATATAAAGAAGCTCGTGATTATTTGAACACTATATCTGATGATGTTAAGTGGATCTATCTAACTTATACAGGAGAGCGTGGTCGTGAGAAGTTTCACGTTACAGACTTTGATATACCAACAGATGGTGAGAATGTACTTCACATAGACACAAGTAGTATGACACCAGATGAGTCACTAGTAGTTATAGAAAAGTATATCTATGGTAACTAATGTACATGAATGTGAAGGCTGCAAAGTCCCAAAAGGTTGGGGGCATGAACTAATCATTCATAACTCTAAAGAGTATTGTGGAAAGGTGTTAGTCTTTAAAAAAGGCTGCAAGTTCAGTATGCACTACCATCTTATTAAGCAAGAGACTTGGTATGTTAACAAAGGTACATTTATATACAGATGGATTGACACTGTAAAAGGTGAACAACACGAAACTCAGTTAAAAGTAGGAGATGTTGTTACACAATACCCTGGCATGCCTCATCAATTAGAGGCTTTAGAAGACGGTGAAATATTCGAAGTTAGTACAGAGCACTTCGACACCGACAGTTATAGAATATGGAAAGGAGATTAACTATATATGTAGACATAGACAATACGATTTGTCTAACACCAGATGATGTACATTATACAGAGTCACTACCTCTTCAAGAGAATATTGATAAGATCAATAAGCTGTATAAAGAAGGACATACTATTATTTACTGGACTGCTAGAGGGATGCGTAGTAAAGTAGACTACACAGACTTAACGAAAAAGCAGTTAGAAGATTGGGGCTGTAGATACCATGAGCTACGCATGAATGAGAAGCCGTCGTATGATCTGTTAATTTGTGATAAAACAAAACGTATAGAAGAGTTATGAAAAAGGTATGGGTAAATGGTGCGTTTGATGTACTACATATAGGTCATATTAAACTACTTGAATACGCTAAATCATTCGGATCAGTTCGTGTAGGTCTAGATACAGATAGTAGAATCAAAATGTTGAAAGGTGAAAATAGACCTGTCAATACACTTAGAGATAGAGTCGACTTTTTACATGCTATAAAGCATGTTAATAGTGTTGCTGTCTTTGATACAGAAGAAAGACTGATTGATCTGATCAAACTATATGAGCCTGACTACATGGTAATAGGTAGTGATTATAAAGACAAAAGAATCATTGGCCGTGAGTATGTAAAAGAAGTTGTATTCTTTGATCGTATAGCTGATAAGTCGACTACAAACATTCTACAGCATGAAAAAGATATTAGTAATAGGTGACTTTTGTATAGATAAGTTTGTCTATGGCCGTGCTGATAGATTGTCTCCAGAAGCGCCGGTCCCGGTATTTGTACCAATAGAAGTTAAGACTAATGATGGTATGGCTGGAAATGTTGCTGTAAATTTAGCAGCAATGTCTACAGAGTACGGTATAGAACTACAATATCAAGATGAGCATATAACTAAGACCAGGTACATTGATTATAGTACTAATCACATGTTTATGCGTGTTGATGAAGGTGAATCTAACATCAAGCCTTTAGAGTTAGACAATACGATAATTACAAGGATTAAAGAAGCTGAGGCAGTTATAGTAAGTGATTATAATAAAGGCTACTTAACTCTAGACACTATAAATCAGATAGGTAAGTTAGCTAACATGTCTTTCTTAGACACTAAGAAGAAAATTAATAGTGATACAATAGATAGTTATACATTTATAAAGCTGAACGAAGAAGAGTTCAAGAAGAATATAACTGATGACTCTGATAAGTTAAAGAAGATCATTGCTACATTAGGACCAAAAGGTGCACAGTATATGGACAAATTATACCCTGTTGTAGCAAAAGAAACGATCGATGTATCAGGAGCAGGTGATACTTTTCTTGCTGCGTTTGTTGTTAACTATCTACAAACGAGAGACGTAGACATAGCAATAACATTTGCAAACAAGATGAGCTCGATAGTCGTATCAAAGAAAGGAGTTGTAACACCATGACAATACTCATAACAGGCACGAAAGGTTTTATTGGCAGGAACTTAAAACAGACATTGTCTTCTCACAATATCATAGAAGTCAATGAGAACATTTTTATTCATGTTGATTGGAGAGACTATCTGAAACAGATAATAGACCATCAAAGGCCTGAATTTATATTTCATGTTGGTGCATCTTCTGATACGATGAACTACGATGTAGAGTATATGATGACCAGAAACTGGGAGTCAACTACTATGTTGTCTAAATGGGCATTTGAACATAACGTGCCGTTAGTATATAGTTCAACTGCAGCAATCTATGGTGATGCTTTAGGAAGACTTAACTTATATGCATGGTCTAAGTATGCTGGTGAGAAGTATGTTATAGCAAACGATCAAATAGCACTACGCTATTTCAATGTATATGGACCAGGTGAAGAAGATAAAGGTAAAATGGCATCGATTGCTTATCAAAGCTATATAAAGTCAGAACAGCGTGAAGAGGTTAAACTATTTCCAGGAGGCCCTACCAGAGACTTCGTTTATATAGAAGATGTGATTAGTGCGAACTTGTATGCTATGCATAACTACCATAGACTAAAAGGCACTTGGTATGATGTAGGCTCAGGTGTGTCTAGCCATTTTGAATCGATACTAGACTACTTAAATATACCTTATTCTTATACAAACGAATCAGATGTACCAAACAACTATCAATATTATACGTGTGCAAAGCATGAGAATATGATGAGTGGTTGGGAACCTAAATACGATCTTCAAACAGGAGTAAAAAAATACGAAAGTTATTTATGCAAAATTATCTAGCAAAAGCACAGAGTAAATCTGGCAAGTACGCAATGTTCATCGGTCGTTGGCAGCCTTGGCATGACGGTCACCGTTGGTTAATTGATCAAGCATTAAATGAAGGAAAGAACGTACTACTATGTATTCGTGATGTTCCAGTAGACGAGAAGAACCCATGGACAAGCCAAGAGATACTCATGAACTTATCTGTAGAGTTAAAAGACTTGTTAGAAGCTGGTAGACTACATATTATGAAGATACCTGATATCGAGTCCATTAATATTGGCCGAGGTGTTGGTTATGATGTAATTGAACACGTGCCACCTCAAGAGATTCATGACATATCAGCTACCAAGATTCGTGAACAAATGAAACAAGAAGGCAAGTTATAATATGCATGTAGAGAAGAAAAGGCATATTGCTAAAACCATCAGCTATAGGATCATCAGTACCTTAATCGGCTTCTTGATCATGTGGCTAGTATCAGGGTCTATAAGAGTAGGAGCAGCTTTTGGAGTAGCAGAACTAGTCTATAAGCCTGTCCAGTACTACCTTCATGAAAGGATCTGGTATCGTTGGATCAAGTATGGTCTAAAGAAGGACTAGCGCTTTTTGCTAGATTCTCGTATATTTATATATAAACAATCTAACTATGAAACTAGTAATTATTGTGTTGGTATTAGCAGTTGTAGCTACTGTTATTCTAATGAAGAAAGGTAAGATAGCTGACAAAGATGGTAACAACATCCCAGATGTACTTGAGGAAAAAGTTGCTGAAGTTAAAAAAACAGTAAAGAAGGCCACTAAGAAGAAAACAACAAAAGAATAATCAATAATATGGAAAAAGTTACATTAAAATTAGTTGAGTTCTATAACCTAGAAACAGAGATCAACGGAGCATTCAACCAACAAGCTAATCAGCTTATTATCAGAGGTCTTTTAAACGAGACTATCAAGCTTTCTACTAAAATCAAAGTAACTGATCTTCTTAAGAAGGTACAGGTTGAACTTGATGTTATTCAAGCGAAAAGAAACGAGCTAGTTGAAAAGCATGGCGAGAAGCAAGAAGACGGATCTTTTCTTATCACACCTTTTATCAATGTTCAAACTAACGAACAAGGTGAGATCACTTCGAGAGAAGACAACCCTAAGTTCCAAGAGTTTCAACAAGAGTTCCAAGCTTTCTTACAAGAAGAGAAAGAGTTCGAGTTCGAACCTTTCACATCAGTAGACCTTGAAGGAGCTTATTCAGAGTTCAATTACGTACAATTCTACAAACTAGTTAAACTAGACCAATAATTGTCCTTTGTTTTTTAATATAAACAATAATGGCTCTCTTTAAATAGAGGGCCATTTTACATATTTATAATCGAACTTGTTATGGGAAAACTAACTGATACTGAACTACAATTGGTTCAACTGATAAAAAGAGACGCTTTAGAAGTTGCCTCTACTCTAGGAGAACTAGGTTACCAGAAAATGGCTTTGGAACTTTTGATTGAAGATGAGAAGAAGAAGGTTAAGGACATCAAAGAAAGAGAGACCAAAATCTTAGAAGAATTAAAAGAGAAATACGGAACAGTCTCCATAAATATCGAGACAGGAGAATTTCAATAAAGTGTTTCAAAAAAGTTTTGATATTTATTACTAGATAAAAATCATATAAATGGCCGAAACACTTTTAAGCCCAGGAGTTTTCTTAAATGAAAACGATCTATCCCAGATAACAGCAGGTCCAGTAGCAGCAGGCGCTGCTCTTTTAGGTCCTACAGTAATTGGTCCAGTTAATATTCCAACATTAGTAACATCATACTCACAGTACAAAGCTATCTTTGGTGCTGCGTTCGTATCTGGTGGTGCTAACTACGAATATCTAACTTCTATTGCTGCTCTTAATTACTTCGAGCAAGGTGGACAATCACTATTAGTTACCAGAGTTGCTTCAGGTTCTTATACTGCTGCAACAGCTTCTGTTTCTGGATCTAACGGACGAGAGTCATTCCAACTAGAAACACTATCTGTTGGTTCTATCATGAACAACGTGAATGGTAATCTTACCGGTACTAACGGATCTCTTCCATCAGGTTCATCTGCCAACGTTCGTTGGGAAGTAACTGGTGTTGATACTGGTTCAGGTGTATTCAGCATTAACATTCGTCGTGGTGACGACTATAATAATAGTAAGACTGTTCTTGAAACATGGACTAATCTTTCATTAGATCCTAATCAGAACAACTATATCGCATATGTAATTGGTGACCAAACACAAACTGTTCGCCAAGATTCTACTGGAGACTACTACTTACAGACTAGCGGATCTTACCAAAATAAGAGCTTGTATGTACGTGTAGCTTCTGTATCTCAACCAACTCCTGGTTACTTTAGCCAGACTGGTGTAGCTCAGACTATGTATACTGCATCTCTTCCACTACTAGGATCTGGTTCAGCAAACGGTGCCTTCGGTGGTGCTCAAGGTGCAATCTACGGTGGATACATCACAGCTACAAACACTACTAACTCACCTTTAAGAATGTTTGAAAACATTCCAACAGTTGCTTCTTCAACTGCTGCTAATAACATTCAAGGTGTAGTTCCTAATGATTATAACATCGGTATTAACCTTCTTGAGAACACTGATGCATACGATTTTAACGTTGTTTATGCTCCAGGTTTAACTAGCCAGAACGCTTCTAGCCAAGTATCTTCTCTATTACTTCTAGCTCAAGGTCGTGGTGATAATATCGCTGTAGTTGACATGGTTGGATATGGTCAGCAAATTAATACTATACTTAACGAAGCTGTATCTTATGACAACTCATACGGTGCAACTTACTGGCCATGGGTACAAATCCGTAGCCGTGAGACTGGTAAAGTTAACTTCGTTCCAGCTTCTACATTAGTACCAGCTGTTTACGAATACAACGACCGTGTATCTGCAGAATGGTTTGCTCCAGCAGGTCTTAACCGTGGATCATTATCTACAGTACTTCAGCCAGAAAGAAAGATCGGTGTAAATGATCGTAACCTTCTTTATCAAGGAAAGGTTAACCCAATCGCCACTTTCCCAGGTGTTGGTACAGTTATCTATGGTCAGAAGACACTTCAACAGAAGCCGTCTGCTCTTGATCGTGTAAATGTACGTCGTCTATTAATCGCTCTTAAATCATATATCGGTCAATTAGGTGAGCAGATCGTGTTCGAGCCAAATACGCAAGTAACTCGTAACAAGTTCTTGAGCCAAGTTAATCCATATCTTGAGTCTGTACAACAGCGTCAAGGTCTATATGCCTTCCAAGTTGTAATGGACGAAACTAATAACACTCCAGATGTAGTAGATCGTAACCAATTAGTTGGTACAATTTATCTACAACCAACAAAGACTGCTGAATTCATTCAACTTGACTTCAACATTCTTCCAACTGGTGCAACATTTGGTCAATAATATAAAACAAACCTACGATGAACGATAATACAGTACTCAGAATCAAAGTTCCTGCTCACTTATACGAGAGTGTAAAAGAGCAATTGACCCTAACTGAAGCCAAGAAAGGCAAGCACAATCTTGGTGCTGGAATGGAGATCGTCAAAGAAAAGAAGATGAAGACTCCAAAAGACGGCATGACTAAAATGGAAGAAAAGAAAGATAAAGTTGAAGAGACAGCTCAAGTAGAAGAAGGTATCTTAGATACACTTCGTGCTGCTTCTGATAAAATCTTCTATAGCCCAGCATTTGTTAATGCACCAAAAGAAGTGGTTAAAGCATGTATTGAAGATGCTAACGCACAAAAGAAGTCTGATCCTAAATTAGACAGAGATGGTCTTATCGTAAACTGCCTAAAATCAAAAGGTGCGTCTTTCGGTAAAGAAGGTAGCCAACAAGGTATGTCAGCTATGGGTGGTGCTTGGAATAAGAATGAAGCTGTTAGTGAAAAGAAAGAAAGATCAATGGAAGAATTGAAGAAGGTTAAAGACATGCTTGAGATGAAGATCAAGAAAATGGAAGAAGGCCTTAACGAGAAGAAGCATAAAGAAGAGGAAGAAAAACAATAATTGAGTTATTGAATATTTATAAGTAAGAAACTAAATCTCATATACAATGCCAGTATTGGATCCAAATGAAATAATGTTCACAGCGTTTGAACCTACAGTATCAAACCGCTTTATCATGTATATTGATGGTATTCCTTCATACATGATCAAGAAGGCAGACGCTCCTGGTGTTACTCTAAATGAGATCAAGTTAGATCACATCAATGTTTACCGTAAGATTAAAGGTAAAGCTGAATGGCGTGATATGACTTTATCTCTTTATAACCCAATCTCTCCTTCTGGCCAACAAGC
>Ga0315903_10006105_pt1 | contig 15499 bp, 12 predicted proteins | sample LakEriMetagenome_7_FD_203524 | JGI IMG/M metagenome (GOLD analysis project Ga0315903, IMG submission 203524) | Freshwater fungal communities from buoy surface, Lake Erie, Ohio, United States - Buoy 2 MA119 | ecosystem: Environmental > Aquatic > Freshwater > Lake | place: USA: Lake Erie, Ohio...
TCAATTCCAAAAAGCAACCTGTTCCGCATGTTCCGGAACCAATCACATCACCGGGATGCAATGTGACACCATAACTTGCGCGCTCGATGATTTGAGCGAATGTCCAAGACATGTCTTTCACATTGCCGAGTGATACTCGTTCACCATTCAATGTACAAGTCATCTCCAAATCATAAGTCGCACCATTCGGTGTATCAATTTTCTTAGATGCGAGTTCATCCAAAGTCACAAGCCATGGACCAAGCGTAGTTGCAAAATCTTTTCCTTTTGCAGGACCAAGATTCAGCTTCATTTCATGCATTTGCATCGCGCGAGCACTCCAGTCATTCATCACCATGAAACCTGCAATATATGAGTCTGCTTCAGATGCAGGAATATCACTTCCCTCTTTGCCGATGACAATCGCAACTTCAAGTTCAAAATCCAATTGCTCCAAATGCATAGGGCGTACGGTGATTGGTCCCGGACCAAATACCGCCTGATGATTCGTGAAATAGAAAATCGGAATCTCATCAAATTCAGGAATCATCTCAAGTCCACGATTTCTACGCGCCGCCTCAACATGCTGTCTGAATGCATATCCATCGCGCATGGATGTTGGTCTTGGAACGGGTGACATCAATTTCACTTCAGAAACAGGTGTTCCCATATCCAACATTGATGGCGCCATTTCATTCAATACTTTGGCATCATGCATGGCAGGAGCACCAAGTTTCAAGAATGATAAAATTTCTGAAGGTAAATATGGCAATGTGAATTGATCATCGGAATATATTGCATCGCGCATGGATGCAATGTCAAATACAAGATCATTCAAAAGAAATCCCAAACGCTCCACATTAGGAGCCGGCTGAAAAGTGACGAGTTTCATGATATATCCTCAATAAAAAAGGTGTCCGTTTCAATCGAACACCTTCAAAATTACAGAATTTCAGAGTCTTGAATGAGTGGAATCTTAACTCTCGAGGGCATGTCTGAGAGACAATGCGCCCACTGTGCCGAATCCCGCCAAAAAGAGCAATTGGAAAGGGATTGCGGCGATTTCAAGATAGAACAACGAAATTGAGATGCCGACGATGAAATACAGTGTGAAGAACAATTCCATGAATACGGCCCCACCGATCTTCTTCTGCACATATTTCTTCTTTTTCCATTCGCCTTCAGCACCAACGATTTTATATTTCGGAGTGCGAAGGAATGCGGATTTCTTACCAGTGAGAGCCTCAAACACAGCTTTCGTATTATTCACCGCAAAACCCATGCTGCCTGCCATGAAGACGGGAAACAGCATCAATCTGCGACGCCAGTCAAGATGAATCGCTCTTTGAGCATACATGTAGAACATGAATGTACTGATGGAAGCAAGCACGAAGATTCCCATCATCGTGAAGATTGAATCATATCCCTCAACCGTATTCTTGATCACCACCAAAGGCACATTCAAAAATGCTGTCAAAAGAATGAATGGGAAGACGATATTACTTGTCAAATGCACGGTGCATTCCAATTTGATCTTCAGTGGAATCTTTGATTTCCATACAAGAGGCAATAATTTCTTCGCAGTTTCAACAGCACCTTTTGTCCAACGGAATTGCTGAGTTTTCAAACCATTGATATCAGCAGGCAATTCAGCCGGTGAAGTGACATCATTCAAAAACACGAATTTCCAACCACGAAGCTGAGCGCGATAACTTAAATCCAAATCCTCAGCCAATGTATCTGCATGCCAATTGCCAGCATCCTCGATGCATGACTTTCTCCAAATTCCGGCAGTACCATTAAAATTGATGAAGAATCCGGCTTTATTGCGAACTTGTTGCTCGATCACGAAGTGACCATCAAGAGCCAATGCTTGAGCGCGAGTGAGGTATGAATAATCTTCATTCAAATGTTCCCAGCGTGTTTGCACCATGCCAACTCCATCATTGTGGAAATGCGGAATGGTTTTCATCAAGAAATCTTTCTTGGGAACAAAATCAGCATCAAAAATCGCCACGAATTCACCTTTGGCTTTTTCAAGCCCACTCTTCAAAGCACCTGCCTTGAAGCCGCTTCTGTCAATGCGATGTATGTGCTTGATGTCAAAACCGCGTGAGGCCCATTCAGCCACTAAACGGCGTGACACTTCGACTGTTTCATCAGTTGAATCATCAAGCAATTGTATTTCTAATTTGTCTTTGGGATATTCCATTTCACAAACGGCATTCACAAGTCTTTCAATGACATATACTTCATTGAAAACCGGCAATTGCACCGTGACCACGGGAAGTACTTCGGGGATTTCTAAATCCGGTGTTGCATAAGCTCTGGTTTTGTGATAATAGTAAATCATCACAAGTCCGTGAAGACCAAATGCAAAAAGGATACTGAGGGAGATAAAGTACACAATGAGTATTGCAACTTCCATGGTATGTGTTTAGATAAGAGTGAATGAATGATTGCCCGATAAACGGGATTACCATCCCGATACCACGGCAAGAAGAATATCTTCGCCAATTTGCTGCAAAGCAGCGATTACTGCTTCTTCTCTGGCTTGTTGTCCCTGACTAATGAGATAAACTTGAAAGTTCGAGAATGTTCTTTTCCAGACTTGTTTTCTTTTCACATAATCTGTGTATTCGGCTTCCACCGATACAGTGATTCTTCTTTCTCTTTCAACTTCACCCGGGCTGACCGATACAACATCATCATTAATTCGAATAATGGTGGACTGTAATTGGGCATCGCCATTGGACTCAACAAGCACGAGGGTATTGTCATTACGAAATTTGTCGAGCAATCTCCTCGTGAGCACATCTCTGAATCGAGGATTTCCAAAACCGCTATTGTCTTGAACGGCCGTCAGACTTATTGTCTTCAGATGATCCGGAACGGATCCACCGGTGAAAGAGTAGCATCCCGCAAACAATGAGATGCAAATTAGAGAAAGGATGGTGAGTACTCTATTACTGAAATATGAATAGTTGTTCATCATTAAAATGTGTCCGTGAAATCAGATGGATTTCAATGTAAAAATGGATTGCTTTCTTTTTCATCGCCGATGGTTGTGAGTGGACCATGACCCGGAAACACGATCATATCCTCAGGCAATTCGAGCAAAGAATTCTTGATGGAATCAAGCAATGTGTTCATGTCGCCACCGGGTAAATCAGTCCTGCCGATGCTTCCTGCAAATAAGGTATCACCAGCAAAGATGCATGAATGCAAGCGATCAACAAAACATACACCACCTTCGGTATGTCCGGGTGTGTGAATGACCTCGCATTTCCAAGCTCCGCAAGTAAGAAAATCGCCTTGCTCGATTATACCTGTGTATTGCACATTTCCCAATGTGAATGGAAGTGGCCACACGGTATGAGCAGACTGATCAAGCAAACGATAGGCATCAAGTGGATGCACAAGAATATCCATACTTTTTTCAGCACACAATTCTGCATCGGCTGTATGATCCCAATGCGTATGCGTGAGCCATAATGCGGAAATCTTCAATTCTTTTTCCTCGGCATAGGCCTCAAAGAGTCTCACGCTTTGATGTGGAGCATCAATGATGACAGCTGATTTTGAATCCATGTCCATCAGCATATAGCCATTGGTTGCCACAGGTCCCGCTTCAATACAGAGGATTTGCAAATGTTCGGCATTTGGAATTGAATAGAGATTCATCTGTTCCATCAGGATTGTTCCGAAAAAGTGATTCCGAATTCACCGATCATTTCCCTTCTCGAACCTTTTGCATATTCGCCATAGCGCTCATTATGTTTTCTTTGCAATTCGGGAGAAATTTCAGCACGATATTCCTGAATGGCTGATAAATTCTTTGCTTCATAGGTGATGCGAAAACATTCGAATCCTTCTTTGGCAGGCTCGATGATTCTCAGGAATTGACATGATGAGAACACACCTGTTTGCATTACTTCGGGGATATGTTCCGAGCGCATATATTCCACCCATTCTTCGGCGATGGAGGAATCAACTTCCATAGTGACTTCATAATAGGCCGACATATCATGCTCCTTTTTTGGATAAAGCTTTCAGATCCAAGATTTCAATACTTCCTCTTTGCAATATGACGAGTCCGTTTAATTCAAGTTCTTTTAATAATCTGCTAATCACTTCACGAGCCGTTCCAAGCTCAGTGGCCAATTCTTCATGCGTCATCTTGATGATTTCCCCGCCGGACTGCGAGCGCTCGATGAGCATATCGGCGAGTCTTTGATCCATCCTTTTGAATACCACTTCTTCAATCAGCACCATATTATCTGTCATGCGAAGCGCAAATTGCGTGAATACATAATTTCTTGCAGCTTCGGAATCATTCATGAGTGTTCTGAAAATATCGGGTCTGAGCGTTATGACCCATGCATCTTCCTCAACCATGGCAGATGCTTGATGTATGGGATTCGACAGAGCGCATGACATAGAAAGCATGCAACTTTCACCACGACCAATGCGATACAGCGTCATGGATCTACCACTTGGACTATCTTTGAATACTTTGATGGTTCCGGAAATGATGAATCCCAAACGACCGCATCCCTCGCCTTCGGTAAACACTTTTTCTCCTTTCTTCATGGAAATGACCGAATGATCAACTCCTTTCAGGAAGAAATACTCCTCGGGCCAATCGGGAATTGACTGAACATTGGAAGGAAATGCCGGATTGGTGAATGTATCGAGTGTTTTCATTGTAATTTTGTAAATGTTTCGGCAAAAATGAGAATTCCCGATGTATTCACCCACATCACAAGAAGATTCTTTCATGAATTCTCGGTGAATTCAACACTATACACATGGCAATGGATAAACAACAGAACAAGCGCATGAATTCAAGCGAATCAGGTGCACAAATCCGTTTTCTCTTGAGTTTTTACAGACCTCATGCAGTTAAAGGTATTTTGGCACTCATCATCATGCTGATCACGGCATCTATCGGACTCATTTTTCCGGCCATGATCGGGACGATGCTCGATGGCTTCATTCATCCTGAACAATCTCATGGTCTCTTCGGCATTGCTCCTTCACCGGGCATGCTCGCAGTTTGGCTCCTCATATTGATTGCTGTTCAAAGCACAATTCGTTTCTTTGCTTCGATGACCATTGCCCGCATCACCGAGACATCACTCGCGGAATTGCGCACCAAAGCATTCGACCATATCATTCGATTACCGATGCATTTCTTTGCCGAACGCAGAGTGGGCGAACTTTCCTCGAGATTATCTTCAGATCTTTCCCAAATTCAAGAAACCTTTGCATTTACGGTACTTGAACTTTTGCGACAAACCATTTTCATGATTGGTGGCATTGGTTTTATTCTCACTGCAGGACTCGATCTTGCATTGCCCGTTCTGCTTGCATTACCAATCCTTGTATTGATAGCCGTGATGTTTGGTCGCTTCATCAGAAAGCAAAGCACAAAAACGCAAGATGCGCTCGCGATGTCGGCAACCATCATCGAGGAAACATTACAGGCAATTTCAAGCGTAAAATCCTTTACCAATGAGCAATTTGAAACAAAGCGTTATCATGGCGCACTGCAGAATATGATTGGTCTTGCAATTCGCACCGCAAAACTACGCTCGGCATTTGTATCATTCATTCTCTTCACCTTTTTTGGTGGTATTGCCGGCGTCATTTGGTATGGCGGAAGTCTGGTGCAACAAGGCACCATCACAGTAGGAGATTTTGCGACATTTCTCATTTATGCGATGTTTGTCGGCGGGGCAATGGGAAGTTTTGCCGAATTGCTGGGTCAAATACAAAAGGCGCTCGGCGCTTCTGTCAGATTGAGAGAAATACTCGATGCAGACATCGAAATGATTGATTCAAGTGATCAAAACAAAAAATTCAGACCTTTGCATTCGATTTCTTTGAAAGATATGAATTTTCATTATCCTTCCAGACCCGATATTCCGGCATTGAAATCCATCAATCTCGAGATTCAATCAGGTCAACGCATTGCTTTCGTTGGTGAAAGTGGAGCAGGCAAAAGCACAACGGCATCACTAATACAGCAATTTTATCAGCCTAGCGAAGGAGTGATTTCCTATGATGGAATCCCCGCTTCCGAACTCGGTTTATCATGCATTCGAGCATCCATCGGCATAGTGCCACAAGACATCGTGCTCTTTGGTGGAACAATTGCAGAGAATATTCGCTATGGAAATATTCATGCTGAATTGGATGAATTAAAGAAAGCCGCAGAACTTGCCAATGCCAAAGAATTCATTGAGCGATTCCCCGAAGGATATGATACCATTGTTGGTGAAAGAGGAATCACACTTTCCGGTGGACAAAGACAAAGAATTGCAATCGCGAGAGCCATACTCAAAAATCCACCGATTTTGATCCTTGATGAAGCAACAAGTTCACTTGATTCATCTTCGGAACATCTCATCAGTGAAGCATTGGAAAGACTCATGGAATCAAGAACCACAATCATCATCGCACATAGATTATCAACCATCAAAAACTGTGACGCTATAGCAGTCTTCGACAAAGGCTCAATCATTGAATATGGAACTCATGATGCATTGATTGCACAAAATGGAGTCTATGCTCATTTGTCGGCACTTCAATTGCGATGAACATTATAGCAGAGTAAAAGAGAATATTTTGGAGCATTCATGACACAAGTCACCTTACAACATATTGTCAAAGAATATGAATCAGGAAAACAAATAATTCCTGATTTATCACTCACCATCAATCCCGGCGAATTACTCGTACTTGTCGGCCCATCGGGTTGCGGAAAAAGCACGGTGCTTCGGATGATTGCAGGACTTGAAGACATCACCGGTGGCCAATTGCTCTTTGATGATCAAATCGTCAATGATATGCCCTCCAAATCTCGTGATATCGGTATGGTATTCCAGAATTATGCCCTCTATCCGCATCTCTCGGTGGCTGAGAATTTGGGATTTCCATTATCTCTCCGCAAAGTGAATCCGAGCGAAATTAAAAAGCGCGTGCAAGAAGTGGCTGAACTCGTCGGACTTGAAACATTACTAGACAGAAAACCAAAACAACTTTCGGGTGGACAAAGACAACGCGTGGCATTGGGCCGGGCAATCATTCGCACGCCAAGAGTTTTCCTTTTCGATGAACCGCTCTCAAATCTTGATGCGCAATTGCGACTCCACATGCGTGCAGAAATCGTGAATCTTCAGAAAAGACTCGGCATCACAGGCATTTATGTGACGCATGATCAGGCAGAAGCGATGACAATGGGTGATCGAATCGCTGTATTGAATAAAGGGAAATTGATGCAAATCGGAACGCCACAAGAGATTTATCAATCACCGAATAATCTCTTTGTAGCCGGCTTTCTGGGTAGTCCGAACATGAATTTTTTCAAAGGTACTGCACATTCAGAAGGAGATGTGATACATTTCACCGAGGAGAATGGAGGTGCAATATTCTCCATTCCACATTCTGTGCTCTCAATACAAATATCCATTCCCAAACATATTACTGTCGGTATCAGACCGGAGCATTGCTCTATTCAGGCATATGAAATCTCCGGTCCTATTTGGAAAACCGCAATCGATCAATCTGAATATCATGGTCATGAAATGATACTACACATGCTTTCCGGTGGAACGAGAAAATCCATGCGACTCCCCGTCTCTGAAATGCATCCAAATGGCAAGGATATTTCTGTACATTTTGATGTGAATCACATTTGTATCTTCTCCACTGAAACTGGAGAAAGACTATGAATTTTGAAGCACATGAATTTGAAAAAGAGTGGAAATATCAAGATCCTGCTCAAACAGAAGAAGCTTTCTTGGAATATGTCGATGAACTGACAGAACATGAAGATTCAACGCTTCTTCCTCAATTGTACACTCAACTTGCTCGTTGCAAAAGTCTTCTCCATGATGCTCAAGGATGCAAGGCATATCTTCAATCTGCTAAAGAACTCATCGATGATGCAAACGGAATCGATCGCATCATTCCATTGATACGATATCATCTTGAGAGAGGAAGATTATTGAATTCCATGCAAATCGAAGACCGTGGCCGTGAAGATTTTCTCACTGCATGGAATGAAGCAATTGAACATGGCATTGATTTTCATGCAGTAGATGCCGCACATATGCTCGGTATCATATCGGATGGAGAAGTAGCATTGGAATGGAATATGAAGGCGATGCAATTTGCCGAGGATTCTCAAGATGCGAAAACAAAGAGCTGGCTTGGGTCTTTGTATAATAATATTGGTTGGACCATGCATGGATTGGGTCGATTCGATCAAGCCTTGGAATGTTTTCTCAATAATGAAACATGGTATAGAGAAAGACATCGACATGAAGAAGCATTGATTGCGCATTGGTCCATGTCTAAGATGCTTCGTCTACTGAACAGAACTGATGAGGCTTTGAGGGAATTATATGTGATTGCGGATGAACGTAAACAGCGCAGTCTTCCAAATGATGGTTACTTGGTTGAAGAAATTGGTGAATGCCTGCTCGCGAAAGGACATCATGATCAAGCACAACCATTTTTTGCTTCTGCTTATGCGATTTTGAGTCAAGATGAATGGCTTCTCCGCAATGAAGCATCAAGAATCGAAAGGCTTAAAATGCTGGGAAAATGTTAAGCGGATTTCACTTCGCAAGTCCATGATACAGCGCAACCGGATTTCTGAAACATCGCGGATGCACTGCAATATGTTTGCTGCGAAAGTTCTACAGAACGCTCCAGATCTTTGAGTTCGGCATCCGGACTGATCAATGTATAATGTAGTCTCACGGCTGTGAAAACTTTCGGATGCTCAGATGCTCTATCCGTATCAATATCTACATGCAATGCCGTGATTGTCTTGCGTTTCTTTTCGAGAATTGCAATCACATCCATTATGGAACAAGATCCCATCGCTTGAAGCATGATCTCCATCGGAGTGCCATGTTTTTGCTCAGGATGATGAGTGTCAAAATATGTGGACATACCCTCGGCATTCTTGCCTTCGAGCAACATTCCGCCTTTCCAATCAATACTTGCTTTCATAGTGTACCTCAACGAACTTCTGAACCAATTCCATCAATTTCAGGAATGACGAGTCCCAAAGAACCATCTTCGGCATTTGCCGCAAGAAGCATTCCTTGTGATTCCATACCCATGAGTTTCGCCGGCTTGAGATTTGCCACCACGACGATTGTTTTTCCAATCAAGGATTCTGGTATATAATGCTTTGCGATTCCTGCGAGAATTTGTCTTTGCTCATTGCCCAAATCGACTTGCAGTTTGACCAATTTTTCACTTTTTGGAACTGCTTCCGCATGAATGATTTTCGCGGTGCGCAATTTCACTTTTTTGAAATCTTCAATTGAAATCAATTCTTCAGCGGGTTTTTGAGCTTGTTCCATGGATTGTATTTTCTCTTCTATGACAGAATCTTCGAGTTTTGTGAACAAAATCGGTGGTTGCGCGATATGCTGTCCGCATTGAAGGACAGGTTGCGCAATCCAATTCCAGTAATTGAGTCCGATTGAGGAGTGATCTCCCGTCTTGGGTTCCTGACCGCATGCAATCGCGATATTCTTTGCAGTATGTGGAATGATTGGTGCAAATGCGATGGACAATGCATTGAGCACTTGTGAGCAGACATATAATGTTTTTGCAGCCTCTTCGGGATTTCCTTTGATGGATTTCCATGGCTCACAATCATTGAAATATTTATTTGCTGAACGAGCGATATTCATTGTTTCCATCACGGCATCGCGCAATCTGAATCCAAGATAGGATTGTCTTGTGCTATACATTCCCCAGTGCAAGGATGCAATCATGAGAAGATCATGTTCATTGAAGATCTCTGAAAAGGATACAGGAATCTCAGCAATCATGTCTTCTTTGGAATTCCAATGTTTCTCATTGAACCAATGAATCAATGCATGCCATTGATTGGCGAATTCAGCATATTTCCCTTCAAGATTTGGTACTTTTCCATCAAAGTTTTTCGTCAAAAATTGCGTGACGCGATTGATGAAATTACCCGGAATTGCCGCGAGCTCATTATTGGTTTTTGCTTGAAAATCCTTCCATGTGAAGTCACTGTCTTTCGATTCCGGAAGATTCGTCGCAAGTGCATAACGCAGGATATCGGTATTGCTTTCGCCGGGAAAATCTTTTTGATAATCTCTCAGGAAAATTCCCCAATTATTCGACTTAGAAAATTTCTTTCCTTCGAAATTCAGAAATTCATTTGCGGGAACATATTGCGGGAGTATCATGTCGCCTTTTGACATCAAAAGCATCGGGAAAATCAGCGTATGGAAGACGATATTATCTTTACCCAAAAAGGCCACATAATTTCTGTCTTCACCTTTTGGCACTGACCACCATTCTTTCCATGCATCCGGTCCCAGTCCTTGACTTTGCGCCCAATGCTTTGTTGCCGAGATATATCCCAATACAGCTTCGAACCACACATAAATCACTTTGCCATCAGCACCTTCCACGGGCACTTTAATTCCCCACTGCATATCGCGTGTTGCGGCTCTGTCATTCAAGCCTTGCTTCAGCCATGAACGACTTTGCTGGAGTACATTCTCCTTCCAATCACTCGCATGTGATTCAATATATTCTTCAAGTGGTTTTTGAAATTCGCCCATTTTGAAATACCAATGTTTGGTTGATTTCACGATGGGTGTTTTTCCGCTGATCACACTTTTGGGATTAATCAATGCAGTTTGTTCATAGGTGGCACCGCAACTATCGCATTGATCTCCACGGGCTCCATCTTTTTTGCAATTTGGACATATTCCTTCCACATATCTATCGGGAAGAAACATATTGGCGGATTCATCAAAGAATTGGGGTTCTTCTTTTTCCGTGAGGAGTCCTTTCTCGAGCCAATCCAGAAAGAATTCTCTCGCGGTTTCATGATGAGTTGGAAGTGATGTGCGAGAATAAATATCGAAGCTCATCCCAAAAGTGGCAAAGGATTGCTCATTCATCGGATGATATTTATCTATGATGGCTTGGGGAGTTGTCTTCTCTTTTTCAGCACTGATCGTTATTGCCACGCCATGCTCATCGGAACCGCATACGAATAAGACTTCCCTTCCACTCAATCGCAGGAAGCGAGCATACATGTCCGCAGGCAAATATGCCCCGGCAAGATGTCCGAGATGAATATAACTATTGACATAAGGCAATGCCGCCGTGATGAGTGTTCTTGACATGTATTACTCTGCTAATGAATCAGTGCAAATTTACTGATTTTTTAGGGAGCTTCTCATCTGGTTATCAACATCCCAATTTCGTAAACTCCACTCTACGATTTTCTTCGCGACCCTCAGGCGTGTCATTTGTTGAGACAGGAAATTCTTCGCCAAATCCTTGAGCGGATAAACGAACGGGATCAATTCCGTTCTCGATGAGATAGTCCACAACAGATTGAGCTCTTTTTCTGGACAGTTCTTTATTATATTCATTCGAACCATTGCTATCGGTATGTGCATCCAAGCGAACGCATAAATCAGGGTTTTTGCTCAGATATGATTTGAGTTTATTCAATTCATCAACACTTTCAGGTTTGATATCCCATTTATCATGATCGAAAAATACTCTACGAAGTTTATAAGACTTTCCAATACCACCTTTTCCGCCATTATTGTTCTGAGGTTTTTCCGTATTGCTTGACTTCTGAGCATTTTCTGAAATTGGGTCTTCTGCTTCTTCGAATGGATCTTCCTCTTCACCTTCTTCGGACTCGGGTTTTTCCACTCCATCTTCATCTCCCCAAGAATCGGGATCTTCTCCTTCTTCGCTATCATCGGTTTTTTCTCCACCTCCGGATGACTTGCCATCATCGGTTTTTTCTCCACCTCCGGATGACTTGCCATTATTTGACCCTCCGCCATCATTGCCACCACCATTACCGGTACCAGCACCACCTGCAGTGCCATTTCCGGATGTTCCACCTCCAATTACGCCAGGAGTTGAACCTGAGCCATGTTGTTCTTTTGAGCAACTGCAAACGGTACATCCACCTTGAGAGCTGGCTTTACCGATATGTTCAACATGGGTTGGATGAGAACAATGATTGCAAATGATATGTTTTTCAGTTGTGGTAGTCACAGTTCGAATTGTATGACCATGTGTGCAATTTAGTCCAGCGCAAATACTACGAGAGCATGTTTTACCAGGACAATCTACTTTGATGCAACGGTATGCCGGACAGATTGCATCATAACAGCGTCTTCCTGCACAACCTTGATCTGTACACTTCTGAAGTGAACATTCAACTTTGGGATAGCGATAATGTTCATTGGCATATATTGAATCGTGATTCACTCTCAGGAGAATATTTCCACCATTGAATCTGCCGCTAGGTGTATTCAGTGTTGAGCCTTCGCTTAAGACACCGATTGAGAATACATCAAATGCAACTTCGAGTCCGAATCTTGCTTCTCTAGCCACTGGATTAACAGAGAAAGAGGAAATGATTCTCTTTTTGTTGATTGCCGCGACAATACCAAATTCTGAGGAGTATTTTTCACCCCAAAAAATTGGATTTTCTGCACAATATTGCAATCTACCATGCATGGTTAGCCAGTCGAGAAGCGAATATGTTGCAGAAGCTTGATATACCATGTCTCTTGTATCAACAGAATACAAATTAGACATACCGGCTGAGAGGTATAATTTATCATATGGATTATAAATCAAAGATCCGCTATAGCGAACTGTTCGTCCGCCAAATTCTGAATATCTGAATGATGCTCCGGCCCAGACATTATATCCAGGAATCTTGGATCCGACACCGCCATAAAAACTAAATGGGACATATGATAAGTCGGGAAGTCTTTCATGTCTCACTGAAGTATATCCCAAACCCACACCTTGCGAAGAGGCAAATGCTCCGATCAATCTTGTGTTTTGCCATGATCTGTCATAAGGAACAACAAGAACAACATCTGTTTTGCCGGTCATGCCAAGTACGGCAGGATTCCAACCAACAGAAGTTGCATCATTCATCAAGGTAAGAGGTCGATTGGTAAATCTATCAGCAATGAATTGTCCACGCAAATCAAAGCTTTGCCCAAAACAGAGGATAAAGAGAAAAAAGTAAGCTAGTTTTTTCATGAATAAACCCGTATAAATAACTTTTGTATATATCTAAAGCAAACTACTTGCCAAAATTGAGAGTAAGTGAAAAGTTTATGTATTTACATTCAATATCATTGTGGTGACAATAGTTCTCGATATGGTTTACCGGATAATATCATGGCAGATTTCACTATTAATTGGTCATAAGTGAATAATAGCGATGTCATTTCTTTGGATGTTCTATATCTGGATTGCATGAGTATTGTCAATTTTCGTAAAATCTCGGGACGATATACTGACAATCCCTTCAAGAAGTCCTTTTTTGCACCTTTCAATACCTTTTTCACCGAATTTGAAAAACCAATCGAATATCCATTTCTATGGGCAATAATATCAGAATTCTCCAAAAGTGCATATGGTTCAGGAATACTGAAATCATCTTGTTTAAGAAGCCATGCCTGTAATTTCTTGAATTCTTTGTCGCCGGCTTTCCAGTCTTTGGACAGTGTGTCAATATTTGCACAGTATTCATTTACAAATCGGAAGAGCAATTGTTCTTCTTCAAGTACATTCAGCATTTGTGCATTGGAATATTCGCTTAGCATTGTGTCTGGATCGATTCCATGTCTTGAGGTCACGGGACGACCATTCGCAGTTTTGAATTCCACTTCTTTGCCTTCAATCTTGACATCTTCATTATATGTAGGCAATTTCTGAATGCATCTACCCGAGGGTGTATAATATCTTGCGGTTGTCAATTTCAATGACTTGTTTGATGGTAGAGACATCACTGTTTGCACCAAGCCTTTTCCGAAAGAACGCGATCCAAGTATGACACCACGATCCAAATCCTGGATGGCTCCGGCAACAACTTCACTTGCACTTGCACTTTCTCCATCGATTAATACCGCGAGCGGGATATTCGGTTCTTGCGGTTGAAACTGCGAAAGATAGGTTCGCTCTTGCTCGGCATCTCTGCCTCTTGTCATTACAATTGTGGATTTCATCGGCACGAAAAAATCGCATACATCAACTGCAGACTCCAATAATCCGCCTGGATTCCCACGCAAATCTAGCATGAGACCGGCAAATTTTGGATACTCCCTTCTGAATTGTGCCAATGCTCTTTTCATTTCATCTTTTGTGCTGGCGGAGAATCTTTCAATTTTGATATAACCGATGCTGTCATTCACCATCCCGGATAAACCAAGTGATTTCACGCGAATGATTTCTCTGGTGAGCACTGCATGAATGGTATCAGATTTTCCGGATCGAAGAATCTTCATGGCAACCTTACCACCTACGGTGCCCCGACTATATGATCTAATGAGATTGGTTGTGTCATAGAGAACAAAGGTGGTATCCACATAACAGATTCTATCGCCCGGTTTTAGTCCATTCTTTTCCGCAGAATATCCCGGATAAATATCGATGACAGTTTGCATGTCATCAATGATTCCGATGATCATACCAAATCCCGTATAGGAATTTGTAGATAGCAATTCCATGTCATCTTCCCCGCTATCATCCAAAATCTCTGAGTAAGGATCGAGCGATGAAAGCATTGCTTTGGTTCCATCATTCACGAATTTCATGGGGTCCACGGGATCCACATAATGTAATGTCACCTCACGGAATACCGAACCAAATAAGTCCATCGCATTCGTGATTCTCTGAAACAATTCCTGATCAGAGAATTTAAATGCGATTGCACCGGCGGTCAAACCGATGAATGCCATGAATATCAAAAGTGTTTTTTTCATGAAAGCAAGTGAAACTGCAATGTGATGAATGAACTAATCGTTGTGAATGCAATCAGATGCGATAAAATCTCGGCATCCAAATCATACATGTCTATCAAAGCCAATGTCAAAACCATCGTTGGCATACCAGACTCTATGATCAATGCTTTACCAATAGTGTTGTGCATACCAAAAAACACTATGCACAGTGAAGCCAAAGCAGGACCAATGAATAGTCGAATGATGCTTCCCGGAATGAGAATCAGCAACGATTTCCATTTCGGTAATGTCAATGCCATTCCCACGGAAATCATCATGATGGGAGGTACTGCCTTTCCGGCAATTTCCGAAACATGAAGAAGTATATCAGGAATTTGCACAGATGAAAATTTTAATGTCAAACCAATAATCACTGCATAAATCGGTGGTAGTCGCAGTATTTTCAGCCAAGATTCTCGCATCCTTTCACCATGCGATTGTTCATCTCCTCGAAAATATCCTGCAATGAAAACTCCTAGAGTCCATAGCAATGGAGTGAGTGCCAATACATCATAGAGCACAGGAATGAATGACATTTCCTCACCAAAAATTCCGGTGATGATGGGCAAGCCCAAATATGTCGCATTACACCAAGTTGATCCAATGATCAAACTTCCCATTGTTGCATCGCTCATATTGTTCAGCAAGGTTTTTCTCAAACC
>Ga0315903_10006109_pt1 | contig 15494 bp, 9 predicted proteins | sample LakEriMetagenome_7_FD_203524 | JGI IMG/M metagenome (GOLD analysis project Ga0315903, IMG submission 203524) | Freshwater fungal communities from buoy surface, Lake Erie, Ohio, United States - Buoy 2 MA119 | ecosystem: Environmental > Aquatic > Freshwater > Lake | place: USA: Lake Erie, Ohio...
TTTTCTTGCTTCCCTTTTTGCTTTCTGGTCTTTATTCCACTCTTTTTGGGTGCGTCTGGCACCTAATTTTTCCATTAACCATTTAACTTTATCATTTCCAATACTAAGTCCTTGTCTAAATTGTCTGGTTGTTGGAGTTGGATTTTTCTTTAGGAATTTTTTACCCTCCGCAATTAATTCTTCTTCAGTTCTTACATTTCTTACTTTGGATTCATATCTGTTTTTTCTAGTTTCCTCTTTCTTTTTGATAAATGCTCTCAGTGCGAAAATCTCATCTTTTAACTGTCTAATTTCATCACAATCTCCTGACAATTCTTTTACTTCTGTTTTTTTCTCTTTTTTTGTTTCTTCTTTATTATCGTTCTGTTTTTCATCTTCATTTTCTTCTTTATCCATCACTGGAGCTGTATTATTTATGTCATCTTTGATTCTGAATTGCGTTTCGTACCATAGAGAAGTTCCTCTACTAGGTTTATGTCCAAAGTATTGTTCTAATAGAACACCTAGTGGAAGGAATTTAGGGTTATACTCTTGTACATCATGAACTGTATTTGCGTAAATTGCTCTCAGAACGCTAGTAATCTGATCTCCATCTTTTTTTACTTTTTCTTTATATACTTCTCCGAAGTGTTTTTCGATAAATGATAGTTTAAATTTGAAGTCTCGTTTGTCAAATGATCTTATGTATTCGACGGCTTCCACAACTTGCTTTCCAGTAAGATAAATAACTGGACGAGTTGTGGGTTTTTGGCTAGACTCCAAATCGCGTTGTTTACTAATTCCGTCTGTATGAATCCAATTAGGTTTGCCTTTAATCGTGCTGACAATAATATCATCGTTCATGATTTCGGCTTCTCTCATTCCTGTTGCTAATGCAATAGCTGCCAATTTTGCATCATTTTTGATATCACTTTTGTTTTTATATAGATCTGAAATTGCTTTAAGAACTCTAGAGTAATCTAACCAAATAGGCTCACGTTCAAGTAATTTTTTCTCGTTTTTTTCCTTATTTTGTGAGATTAATTCCGTATCGTCAAATGGACGAAATGCATCATAATGATCACTTTTCCAATATTTGCCGTTTTTTCCTGGATTTCCGAATGTGTCTTTGAAGAAATTTCTAAATGTTGTATAATTCTTTTCAATAGTTTTATCTTTTCCAATGCTATTCATATCAACTAGTTCTTTTAAATCTTTCGCCATTTTATCAACTTCTTCCACTTTAATTGCAGGAATAACTTGCCTAAAAACATCGGCTACTTTGTTATAAACGGATAACATTTTTGGGTCTACAACTACTAGCAGTGGATTAAGATCTTTAAACATAGCCTTTTCGAGTGAGGGTGATTTATTAAATGTTTTGGTTAATGTTGCAAGTTCATTTTGAATTGTTGCAATTAGCTTTTTATCGTTTACAGTGTTATGCAGATTACGAAGGAAGATATCTTTTTGCTCTTTCCATCTTGGATCATCTTTGATTGCATCCCTTCTAGCATGAATCGCTGTATTATCAAATCTCTTTTTTTGTTCTTTTTCAAGATCACGCTGTTTACGATATGCAGCCATTATTTTTGACTTTGTGTTCGATTTAATGTTTTCGATACCTTTTTTCACTTCAGGTTTCTCAAGCATCTCTTTGAATTCTTCCACTGTAAGCGATCTTTTCTTTTCTCCCGAAGCTTTCATATCTGCGATAGTTTCTTTGATTTTTTTCTTAGTTTCTGGCTTTTTCATCAATTCTTTCACTTCATCCATTGAACGAGTTTTTTTGCCACCGCGAACTTGCATTGCACCTAGAGGGGTACCTATGGTATATATAAGGATCACAAAAAATAAATAAATATATTTAATATATTATTCAATTTTTCAAACGTATCCGTATTTGTGTTTCATCGCTTTTATTTGCTTTTCTGACTTGCGAACTTCGCTCCAGCCGCTCGCATCTTTCCAATTTTTGCCTCTGATACGGTCAATTATGAATTTCATAGCATGGAATCCGCAAGTATCGGAATCTGCAGATTTTGGCTGCTGTTGCACTCTGTTATACTTGAATTTTAGGTAAACTGATGGATTTGCTCTGTCGATTAATTTATCGAGTTCGTGCAGGAAGTACATATTCGGTTGCCTCGCGTAGCTATCGTAGAAATTTATTTCCGCTCTTGGGAAATCAATATATAATGCTGTCCAATGCTCACCACCCATGTTATGTGGTTGTGTGTTGATAATCATTGCAACTTCTCCATCAGATACTTTAATTGGAACATGGGAAAATTCATCAATCGCGAATGTTCCACGGTAAATAGGCCAGTATTTCATCATGATATCTGAGATATCAAGAGTAGATAATCCTACTTTTTTTCCTTTCGGAATTGGTGCATTTCCTAGCCCTTTCATATCGTACGGAGTAATCATTTGGCTAAGCCGTAGACGTAATCCATTATGTAAAACTGGCGCTAAAAAACCCTTTCCGTTCTGTTCTTCATCAACAGTTGGTTCTTCTGGAGCTTCTGGTGCTTCTGGAGCCGCTGAAGATGCTGTGTTTGAAGCATCTCTTCTTTTAATTTCTTCCTGTTTTTCTTTCTGTATTCTTTCGTGATATTCTTTTTCCTGCTCGTATTGGGCTTTTGAAGCTACAGCTTGTCTTCTCATTTGCTCTTCTCTATCTTTTTTTTCAGCTTCTTTTGCTGCTGCTTCTGCAGCTTTTTCTTTTGCTGTAGTTTCTTTGTCAATTTTCGCTTGTTTGTCCATTTTGTATTTCTCCAGTTTAATTTTTTTAGCTGCCAATGCTAGTTGTTTATCAAGCGATAATTTCTTTTCTTCTGGAGTGAATTTTTCCATAATTTCTTTGATTGGATCAGCTTTTCCGATATAGCGTGATGGATTTTGCAGCTTATCTGCAGCTAGTCTTTTCTGTTCTCTTTCTTTTTCTTTCTGCATAAGGGCGATTCTTTCTTTTGCAATTGCATCTTTTGCAGCTTGTTGTTCAACTTCTTTCTTTTTCTTTTCATCGTCAGATATTTGTGTTTTCTTTAGTTTTATTTGTGTCAGATCTGCAGCATTAACTTTTCCAGCAACTTTTCCTGTTTTTTCTGCTTCTTCTTTCGCTTTCAGTTCTGCATCAGCAGCTGCTTTTTTCTCTGCACTTTTGCGTTTTCTTTCCTCAATATCAGCTTTCATTTTTTCTCTTGCTGCAATTTTTGCCGGATCTTTTGCAGCTTCCTCATCAAGTTTTCTTTGTCTTTCTTCTTCTAATCTTTCACGTTCTGCTTTTGCTGCAGCCGCTTTTGCTTCTTTTTCGGCTTTTTCTTTTGCTCTTCTAGCATCTCCTGCAGCTTTCTTTTCTGGATCTCTAGCTTCTTCTTCTAGCTCTTGTTGTTCTTTCTTTTTTCTTGCTTCTTTATCTGCAATACGCTGTGCAGCTGCAGCGGCTAAATCAACTGCTGAACTTGCACTTGCTACTGGAGCTGGTTCTGGCTCTTTCTTTTCTCCAGATTTTTTTGTTTTTCTTGCTTCATATTCTTCTCTGCGTTTTCTATCTTTTTCTCTCTGATCGAGAAATTCTTGGTACTTAGCAGGTCCGAGAGCTTTTGCTTCTTCTTCTCTTTTTGCTTCTTCTTCTGCTCTTTCGCGTTCTTTTTGCAATTTAATTAGTGTTTCTGCATCCATTACTTGCGGGATTGAACCATCAAGTGGTGGCGGTGGTGGAACACCCATTGGAGGTGGTGGTGGAACTCCGCCCATTGGAGGTGGTGGTGGAACTCCGCCCATTGGTGGAGGAGGTGGAATTCCTCCTAATGGAGGTGGTGGGGGAATTGATCCTTCAGTTTTTGCTTTTGTTTCTGTTGTAGAACCTAGAATTTTTTCTTTTTCTTCTGGTGTCATGTCTTTAATTAAATCAGATACTTGATCAAGCCGAGATCGCGTATCTTTTGCTTCTGGAGCGAAATCTTGAGTTTCATCTAAAAGTGCGCCGAGCTCATCTGGATGATCTTCAACAAGAACTGTGATATCTTCTCCATTTTCCATATGTTCCGCAAGACTAATAACTGCATTTCTTGCACTAGCGTATGCTTCGTTTTCATTCCAGATTTTATCATTATCATACTGGCGAACAATTGAATCCAGAATATTTGTCATTGGATTTATCTTCTGATCCGTACTCTGCAGAAGATTGTAGAGAGCATCTCCGGATTTGCCTTTAATTTTATCTTTGCCGAAAATTGATTTCCAGCTAGAAAGCAAGGAATCTCGACCAGATGTTGTATTTGCTAGTCTCTGTTCTAGTGCAGCTCTTTGACGTTCTCTGTTCTGCATAACTGACTCTCTAATCTTTACAATTCGAGTTTTTAGCTTTTCTTTTTGTATTGCCATACTATCAAGTTCTGCTTTTTTCGCATCATATTCCATCATTATTTCTTGCAGTTTCTTTGTTTCTTCTGCAAGTTTTGCTTTGTTTTCTTTCGATTCTTTTCCTGTTTGTTCCATTTCTAGAAGAACTTTATCTCGTTCTGCAGCAATTCTTTTTGCTTCCGCATTGATATCTTCGAGATCCTTTTTCAATAACTCAGTTTCTCCTTTCTTAACATCTAGTTCTTCTCTTGCAATTTCTGCTTCTCTTCTTGCGACTTCTGTTGAATATTCCTGAGCTTGCAATTCCATCTTTAGAACATTCAATCTGTCTTTCGCTTCTTGCTCTTTCTTTTCAAACTCTTCTTGAAATTGCTCAATTTTATTTTGTAATTCTAGTTTCTGAACATCTTTTGCGAGCTTCATTTTCCTTATTTCCTTTTCCGCAGCTTTTATTTTTGCGTCTCTTTCTTTCGCAAATTGCTCCATTTCTGCATTGTATTCTAGTTCCTTTTGCTTCATGTCAGCATTGAGAGCAGCCATACGATCGGCCATTTCTTGCTCTTTCTCGTCAAACTCTACTTTCATCGCATCATATCTAAGTTTTGCTTCGCGAAATTGAAACTCAAGCTCTTTCGCGTTTTTTGCTTTTTCTCTATCATCTAGCACTGATTTTGCAAACAAACGCAAGCTTTCATGAGGGCTTTCTTCTTCTAATCTTGACATCAGATTGAAGAAATCTTTCTGTTTCATGTCCTTAATATCAACCATAAAATTATTGGCTGACGCTTGAGTTGCAGCATCCGCAGGCATAATTGCACGAACAGGTCCTGGTTGTGAGGGCTCAATCGCAAGGAGAGGCTGCTTCGCCGGATTCTTGATTTCTGACAAGATTTCCCGCAGGTATCTTGCATCTTTTTCTGCATCCTGAACAATTTGTTTCGCTTGAGAAGCTGACCAACCCACAGACTGAAGCTCTTTAGGAATTGGCTCTACTTTCTTACCTTTTTCTCCTTTCTTAGACTTAGATTTCCGAGATTTTTTCTTATCTTTTCCATTAATCTTCTTTGCATTTACGAAATACTTGATGATGATACTCAAGATTTTCTTATAGGACATTCCCTCATCTAGTTCTAGGTATTTCTTTTTACCTAGTACTTTGATATAGTATTTGTCTTTTTTTTTGTCAAAGTAAAGACGCGGAGGTCTTTTAACAGTGTCCTTTGCTTTTCTCTTCTCAACCATCCTATATAAGAATGTCAAAAAAAATTTATTAGCTTTTTTAATTGTTTGTCAAGTTTGGAATAATTCCCAATCTCATTTTACAACATTTCTTTAATAATTCCAGATCTCATATGATCTGCAATAGTTGGCTGTTGTTTGATGTGCACAACTTCGCGAATAACTTTCGGCTGTGGTTCTGGAGCATATCTATAAGCAGGAACTGCACCCATTCCAGCAAGTTTTCCCTTGTATCTTGCTTTATATTTTGCTTTTGCGATAGCATACGCTTCCGCTTTGATAACTTCTGGGTCGATAACTTTTTTTGGCCGTCCTGGACCCCATCTTGGTTTTTCAGGCTCTTCCTCAGGTTCAGCCGCAGGAATAGGCTTATCAGGAATACGAGGTCTTCCCCTACCACGTTTTGTAGCTACAACCTCTTCTTCCGCAGGTAAGGGTGATTCTTCTTTGGGCTTTGCTTTTGATTTTTTCGACTTTGACTTGGTGGAAATAACGATTCGTTCATCATCTGAGCTTGAATCCGAGTCGTCCGATTGGCTTGCTTTGGCCGCACTTTCAGCAGCGGTTTTTGACGCAGTTTGCACAGCCTGTTCGGTAATTGGAGCAGGTTTTTCAACTGCCTTTTTAGCCGCTGGAACAGAGCGGGAAGGCGGAGCGTCTTCATCCTCGGATGTATCAGAGCTGGTTTCCAAGTCTTCCTGCTTTAGTTTTGAAGCCGATCCAGTTAATGCTTCTGCAATTTTCTTGTTCGCAAGCTGATTAGCAACTCTCCGAGCGCTAGCTGCACGTCTTGCATCAAGAACCCGCTGCGTAACTGTGTACCCTCTCTTGGGTTTTTCCTCGGTTTTGTCCTCCGTTTTGTCTTTTTTAGCCCTTGACATGCGAAAAGATGCCTATAGATAAGAGCAGAAATTTTGTCTACAAAATAATATTATTATATATTCTAGTTTTTAGATGATTTTTCAGCATTTTCCTTCTTTCTAGCCCTAAAATCACGTTGATGTTTCCGATTTTTCGCTCTTCTAATTTCTTTTGCAGCTTCAGCTTTAGCAGCATCAATCTTATTTTTCTTCTCATGATACTTCTGTCTTTGTTTTTCTAGTATTTTTTCTCGATTTTTTTGGTAGTATGTTCTTTGCGCAAGGTAATTATTCCGTTTGGCATATGCTTTCGCATGAACATCTCCATGTTCGGCCCTATATTTACGACTTGCTTCTCTACGATATTCTCTAAGTTTTTCGAGATCTTCTTTTGATTTTTCATTATCAGATTCTGTATCGCTATCGCTTGATCCAATTTCAGGTTTAGACTTTTTTTCCTCTTTATCGGACTGAGTTTCTGAGTCTGACATTGCATTTATATTAATAGGGAGGATACTTTTTATATCATAAATAAATTCAAAAATCCAAATTTCACCTACAAGAAAAACTGATTTTGAAGGCTGACTTTTTGCTTCCACATCCCAAATCATCATTACATTTCAAAGAATTTTAGGATACAAAGTCCCTCCCTGAGATGGACTGCCTTGGCAAAAAAAATTCTATTTTGGTAAAAGTCGTTCCCAGCTTTCCTAGATTTTCCTCCTCCCTCCCTGCCTCCCTACTCTTCTTTTCTTTAGAAAAAGGGTAAAAGTATATAGTAAATAGGTAAATGAACAGAAAAAAGTAGTAAATTTTAATAACTGAATTTTGAACCTAGAGGCTATAGGTACAGTAGCTACGCTCCTTGCCCCTTAAAAAATGATGATGACCGGGGATGTAGGTACAAAAAACTAGCTTCCAAAAAAAGTTTTGGTTTTTTGATATTTTTTGTGTTATGATTATGTTTTTTTATTTAGTTTCGTCGTCATCATTCGATTTTGCTGTTTTAGTAGGTTTGATGTTTTCAGTTGGAGGTAGAGGTTTCAGGGGCGCTGATTTAGGATCTGTCTTGACCTTGACAGTATCAATGACCTCTGGGTAGTGTTCGAACATTTTCTTTGGATTATCAGTTTTGAACATAGGAGCCAAACTATGAAGCATGACACCATTAGATTTTCTTCCAGCTGTCATTTTTCTATGGAGGATAAGCATTCCTTTGATAGTTTGAAGTGTTACAACTTTTACGTTATCTTTTTCGCACCATTTTTTGTAATACTCATATAGTTTTGAGATTTGAACCTCGAGTTTGCTATTAATTTGCAGGCCTTTGATTTCATCAGCTGGTTTGACTTGAGTATGATCGTCATTAGTCAGATTTTCATAAAGTTCGTCAATAAACTTTTCGTGTGAGCGTTTAGCCATATCTCCTTGCAATTGTGAAGTTTGAGATTGATAATTAGATCTTTGATCGTAAGATTCGTATTCGACCTCTTTTCCGTCTTTATTTTTGTAAGTAAATTTTAAATCACACAGCCATGTATAATAATGATTTGCTGCTTCTTGATTGAAGCACTTCTTACGTAGTTTAGTGAAATATTCCTTGTTGTTAAGTACCCTTTCTGTTGCGTTGATTGATAGATATCTTCTATCTTGAGGATACGCATCGTAATTATTTGACATGAAAACGCAGAAGTGGATATTTTCGGCTTTTATTGCTTTGACATACTTATCAGCATATCTTCTTTGCTTGCCAACAATTAATTTTTTATTTTTATCCATAAGAGGTTTCACTTCTCCAACAGCTACTCCAGTTTCTTCAACGATAAGCAACGGAACGCCCATTTGATCTGAGTTATTAGGATTTAATAAGGTTTCTAAAGAGTCAAATTCTAGCCAATTTCCATCTCCGAAAATAAAATCTCTTCTAAACTCAAGTTCGGTACTTTTTCCAGAACCTCCAGGTCCGCAGATAACTAAGGCATTTCTTACTAAGCGGCCAGGATGTTTGATTGCATCTTGAGTTATATGCAAATAGCGGTCATATAGCTCATCATCTTCATCGCAGATATTTTGGTATAGATGATCAAGAATCATTTGAAACTTACTAGTATCGACTTTATCAACACGCCTTGCTTTGAGTCCTTTCCAGGTGTTGAAGTTTCCTTCTTTTGTTCCTTTTGGATCTGGCCCAATAGATTTATATGCAGGAAGCCAATTTAGATTATCAGAGGCGAACTTTGTAATTGAGATAGTAAAAAGTTTGGATTTTCCATTGTCATCAATTCCCCAATATTTGAGGCTCATATCTGAATCAAATCCACCTTTCGAGCCGGCATCAACGAGCTGAAACGGTTCTTCAGTATTATCTTTTTTTACATACAATCCTTTGCGAATTTTAATAATTGCATAAACTTTTCTCATTTTTGGGATAACTTCCATTTTCATCTCGTCTTTGGATGCAAATTCTCTATCAATAAATTCTTGCGAGAATTCTAACCAACAGTAATTATCTGTAGGATCGATTTCATGAGGAGGATTTTTAATTAGAGTATCCTTATGGTCCGGAAGATATTCCAAATCTAAGTCAAATCCCTCGTCCATATCTTTTACTTTAAGATTTACTTGAATACCGACAGTTTCAAGGATTATTTTTTCGCATTGCTCCAGAGAATTTTTATTAAATCCTTTCTTAGGAAGCATAATACCATCGTGGCAAAGAACACTGTTAATCGGTCTTTTGTAGAAATTGTAGATGCACATGAGAATTTTGTTTTCAACTTCATCTAGTAAATTATGGAAGTATTTACCTTGAATGTTGAATGTTTCTCCACATGCTTTTTTCTTAGACTCAAATTTTTTGTATTCTTTTTCATTTACCCTTGAAATAGCACCTCGAATTTCAATGAGCTCATTTCTGAGATCTTGCAGAAACTCAGTTTTGTTTTCGCATTTTTTATATGCTGCTTCTCCTCCATTAAGAATAGCTAGAAACAAATCCTTAGCTTTTGCGCGAGGCATTTTAAGATCGGCGAGATGTTTTTCGCGATTATCGCAATATTCATCTATTTTCTCCGATCGGATTTTGAGTTCCTTGCATTTGAATCTTGCACATTCATAGTGCGAGTTTACAATGTCGATATCAACATATTTGTCAGGCGCAATTGTGTGTCTGATTTCGCGAGTAAGACCTTGCATGGAGCATCCTCCAAGTGCATAGATTCTTCCTCCAGGCTGTCGTTGCATGTAATGAACTTTTACCTCTCCATTCTGAGATTGTTTAAGCATTTCTTTTGCAACAGCCATGGGGCACTTTTCATCGACGAGTAATTCTTCGTCCTCATTGAGTCCCCTATTTTTCTTAATCAATTTGAGAAATTTTTTCTCATTTTTCACAATATACGCGAGTTTATGTTGATCAAATTTCTCAACATGACGAAGAGAAATCAAACTCTTTTTTCCACTTTCAGCAGACGCAGACATTGTACCAACAACGAAGTTGCAACAATATGCAAAGCTTGACCCTTGGTATATGAGTACCAGAGTTATATCTTTATACCATAAATAAAAAATAAAAAATAAATATATTATTGTGTTGCTATTTTTTTGATATATGATCCCGAAATTTACTCGGAAAATCGAAGATGAACATAAATAATTCCAGCCCTATCACCACCTGTCGGTTGAGACCACATAAAAGTATGAGTCCCAGAAATTGTTCTTGGAGATACAAATGAAAGCTCGAAATTGCTGTCTGTAGGTGTTGAAGAATCAGAAAAAGTTGCAAAAATATCACCTGCGAATAGTGATGAACATTTCAATTGGGAAAATTCATTTTCATCACCAGTTGTCATGTATGAAACTCGGATGCATTGAACGCTCGATACATTGAAAGGAATATCAATTTTAGCATCATAACTGCTTATTCCGTTGCAATCCCACGTCAGGATGACATCCTGGGTTCTTGCTCGTTTCGAGGTCTTGCTGTCCATGGTATATCTTATGGCAAAAAATAATATTCAAAATCAAAATATTAAGTTTTATTTTTTTCATTGTTCATTCAATTTATCCGAGCAGACCATCAAGCATAACGCCGCGAGGAGTGGGATTCAGATTGCGCTCGAAAATGCAGAAAGTGTAATGTTTTAGGGCTTCTGCTGCAGAAAGAGTCAGCGAGAAATCCCATTTAAGCTCACGTCCAGAAGTAAGACTAATTCCTTTCTGAATATTTTCGTCATAAGCAGATCGATCAGCCACAGATCCAAGCTCATCAAATGCCTCAACATGAACCCAGTTATACTTAAAACTATCACGAGACTGAATAGCGCTTCCTTTTAGATGAGGATACATAAGCATGTAATCTTCATCCTTTCCGTCGCTCATATCAACATTGAATTGTTGACGACGTCTGTTATCAACCATTGTGTAGTAGGATCCAGCGATGGAGGCTCCGGTGTTATCTATTCTTGTAATTTCGTAGCGGTTATTTTTTTCCTCAGTTCCGGAAATAATAGAGTGAATAATACGTCTGAGACGAAGTCCTTGAGACATATTAGTCCTGATGGTTACGTTATGACTAGTTGCAGAATCCAGCGAATTCTTGTAGGATTGGGGGTAAGGAATCAGATAGTTCAGAGTTCCAGCCTCAAATTTAGATTGCAGAGTGGCAATAATATTCTCATTACGCTCTTGAGCGACATACAGACGCAGAAGAGTAATAGTGGGGACAGTAGTAATTGCAGCAGCTCCAGTTGCAGGATTTGTGGCAGAGGTTCCAGTCCATCCCCAGTTGAGACCTTGAGACCAGTTAAGAATAACACGAAGAGGCTCTCCAACGTATAGAGTCTGATCCTTGCTGAGAATAGAACTGGGGACAAGATCGGCAAGTGGAAGTTTAAATCTTACAGTAAGAGCCGCTCCATAATCAGATCTAACAACATACAAATTCTCAGTGTATGCATTATCAACTTGATCTCCATTGTATCTGTAAGCGCTAACATCAGCAGCAGTAAATTGCACAGCGTTAGTAGTACCATCAACTTTAGCATCGGTAGCTCCGCCATTACTAGTAGAAACGTAGCATTCCTTGCTATCAGAAATATGGACAACTTTGCCGTCGGTAACGCTAAATGAGGGTCTAGCATTGCATACCTGCAGAAGTCCCTCTTTTTTTCCAGTTTGCAGCTTCTGATAAGAGCATTCGAGTTTGGAGATAGCTTTGCTGTACTGGGGAGCGAATCTGTGATCGAGCAAATTCAGACCTTTAGATGTTTGGACTTGGATAGAATCAATGCATGGGAATGTATCACGAGGCATATATGTATACTTAGCAGCTTCCAGTGGAATGGTAGCGGTAAAATCGAGAATCGACTGTGCCGGATTAAAGGCAGCAGCTGGAACATCGAATTGGGAAGTATTCCCGGAAGCCAATCCGATCACAACATTATCTGCGCCCGTATTTTGGGACAGACGAGTGAGTTCGAGATACGATCTATGTTGCTTGAGTTGCTCAAGATCGATTTGAGGAGACAGAATGCTCAACTCCTGTTTGACAGACTTAGATTCGGACATTTTGCGTTTGGCGAAGAAAACTTAGTCTTCAGACTCGGTCGGTAGACTATATATGGCACTAGATAAAAACTCTAAATGAAAAATAAAAATAAAAAATTAAAATATTCGGAAATCTTAGAAATTTACAAAATAATTTCCGTGTCGAACCTACGCCTAAACGAAGCGTTTTTAACGTCAATATATAGAAATGAGTAATCTTCTTTTGTTGCTTCTTCGTATAATTTAAGGAATTCCTCATAGTTTATATGTAAATCTGCATCTTTAAAAACAGCTTCTAGTTTTTCAGTTGGTAGTCCTTTAAAAAGTATGTAATAATCCATCTGTCTTCTGCTAGAAGGCAGCAAATCAGATAACCACTGTGTACTAACTACCACTTTTGAGCAGTAATGACGGTTAGTTTTGAGTAAAAAGTCAACATTTTTGTTTTTTAGCTCAGTAGACAAGTCATCGAAAATAAACATATATTTAGGATATAACTTAGTTGCTTTTTTCTTAGCTCTTTTTTCAGCTTTTTCTTCTTTTTTCACTTTTTCAACCTCTTCTGCAGAGCACATAATCGGAAGTAATTTTTTCTTCCTGTTTCCGAATTCATCTTCTGCATCACTATCACACCCCTCATCAACCATTTCTTTAATTACTCCATTTTCACCATGAGATTGTTTGAGATCATCAATAATTGCCTTTAGCATATCATCTGTCCCATCCTTTATCGACATGAAAGTGTAATAAGTCATTTGTTTCTTTTCTAGCATTTTTACTAATTCTTTGTACGTATCGTCTTTCTCCACAGTTGACGCAAAGATGTAAACTATTGTTTTTGTGCTTGCACAATTCTTAACAATCTCATAGATCAACGTGGATTTGCCCGATTTCTTACGTGCAATCAATGCAATATTTGCGTAAGGCTCTGCAAAATAAGCTTTGCCTTTAACTTTTGATTTGCTAAAGTCTTTTTTTACAACTGGCTCAATTTTGATATTATTTAGTTTTTTGAATTCTAGTTTGGACATTTCTTGGGCTACTATATAGTACTGGGTAAATCTTTCAAAAAGAAAAAATGTTGGGTACCTCTCGGAAAATATTTTATGTGAACTCGAAAAAACGTACAAGTGGAACAACTAGTCGATTCGAATACGAATTCAAAATGCCATCAGATGCGAAATTTGATACTGTCTGTGTGCTTTCTGCAAGCATTCCAAAGTCATTCTATCTGATTCAATCAGGCTCAAATACTTTTATTCTTGATGAAGCTGGAGATGAGGTCGTTATCACGATTCCCCCTGGAAATTATGAGCAAGATACATTTCTCGGAGAAATCCAATCATTGCTTAATGTTGAATCCCCTAATGGCTGGATTTATACAGTTTCTGTGCCAGATCCGAAATATGATGCAGACACCGGAAAAATTACATATTCTGTATCCGGAAATGGTTTAGATGAGCCATCTCTAGTTTTTCCCGACGAATCGCTTGTGCATGAGCAAATGGGATTTGAAGCTGGAAGTTCTAATATATTCGTGAATGACACATTGGTTTCCACATATGTTTCTAATCTGCAGCGTGAATCTACGCTTTACATTCATAGTACGCTTGTTGCTCAAGACGATACAGATGTACTTGTCGAGATTTTCACGGGAGGATCTCCAGATTTTAGCAATATCACCTATCAATGCACAGTTCCAGAATTATATTCGAAACCTATGCGCCAGACTGGAAATACATACGAATTTCGACTTTGCAATGAAAATGGCAATGAAGTTTATCTTAATGGTGGAGATATTCAACTCACTGTAGTTTGCTACAAAAAAACAAAAACCCTAGAAAACATCGACAAATACATTACAGCATCAATTCTAGATCATTTTGAATCGAACAAGCAAAAATATGAACAAGATCTGAAAATGGCATCGGTTCGTCAGCCAGATGAAGTAATTACAGAAGATTTGCCTGAAGTGCCAAAACAGCCAACAAAGGCTGCACCTATAACTGGAGGGCCATTGATCAAAAAATCTGTCAAGTTCAAGGATTAAAATTTTACAAACTCGAATTTCAAATATTATTAATTTAAATTTTTTATATCGACCTATTATAAGACGCATACTCGCACTTAGCAAACATGCCTCGCAAAGGAAAACGTCGTGTTGGAAGACCATGCAAAAGCCAAAGTGGCAAGGGAATTGGAGCAGACATCATCAGGGGTCTCAAGAAGGCCAATGATTGGGCCCGTAAAACAAAAGTTATTTCGAAGGTTGCAAATACTCTTGCGGATGTGGGCGTGCCATATGCCCGTCAAGTGTCCAACGTTTCCGGACAGCTCGGATACGGCATGGGTTCATACGGCGCCCAAAACATGAGGCCTCGTGTGATCCCCGCAATGATGAAGCGCTAATTCTACAGCGGCAAAATCAGGAAAAAAACATGTAATCAAAAAATAAAATCAAGTCTGCAGACAACCTACATTTTTTTTTGCCTGAAAATTAAGATCCGTATCTAATATATACACGTGATCAAACAACGGCAAAATGAAGGGTGTTAAGAACTCATACGTTGGATTAACAAATACTATGAATATTAAAGCCACAACAGGCTCATTCAGTAATTCGCTTAATCTTACGGGAAGCACAGTCGAATTTAAAAATGCAACCATTCTAAATTTTGCTCTTGATTCATTGGCTGTTGATATTATCACAGAAAAAACAGAGAGTACAGGAACAACAATTAACGGAGTTCTAATTTCTGGTGGACTTGTTGACACTGTTAATCTTTCAGGATTCAAACTTGATTACGATTCTAAAATAAACCAAGCAGTGCTCACATCATCGACACCATCCTTTACCAATATCTATCTTTCTCAATTTGGAACATCTGCTGGATTTGTTAAAAGATTGTCTAGTGGTTTAATGACAATCGATACTGGCAGTTATGAGAGCCCTCTAAGTTTTTCTGCTCCACTTTTGCGTTCGCTTAATAATGTCTCACTTGATACAGCTTTGCCGATTACACAAATTACGAATTTAACAACTGCCGGATTTGTGAAAACAGATTCCAAAGGCAACACATCGGTTGACACAAATACATATCTGACTGCAAATGAAACAATTACACTAAGTGGCGATGTTTCCGGAAGTGGAACAACAGCAATTACAACGACTATTGGTGCTCTTAAAGTGCTTAACTCAATGTTAGCCGGATCAATTACAGCGTCAAAGCTTGTTTTAACAGATATAACTACTTTATCGAATTTAGTCTCAATCGGAACAATTACCACAGGTGTTTGGAATGGAACGGCTGTTTCAACAACTTATGGAGGAACTGGTCTGTCTGCAGCATTTACAAGCGGCCAGCTTCTAATTGGAAATGTTGGTGGAACTCTTACTGCCGCAACTCTAACATCTGCAAGTGCAAACCAAATTTCTATCACAAATGGGAGCGGGTCAATCACAATTGGAACTCCACAAGATATTGGGTTAACATCTTC
>Ga0315903_10006111_pt1 | contig 15491 bp, 16 predicted proteins | sample LakEriMetagenome_7_FD_203524 | JGI IMG/M metagenome (GOLD analysis project Ga0315903, IMG submission 203524) | Freshwater fungal communities from buoy surface, Lake Erie, Ohio, United States - Buoy 2 MA119 | ecosystem: Environmental > Aquatic > Freshwater > Lake | place: USA: Lake Erie, Ohio...
ATTGTTGTCATTCCCCAAGATCACGGCGGCGTTGTCGTCAAAGCGGATCGAATTGCCGGTGTCGCGGCGCAGGGTGGCCTTGGTGCGCACCACCACGGCCTTGACCACGTCTGACTTCTTGACACCCATGTTGGGCATCGCATCCTTGACGGCAGCCACGATCACATCGCCCACATGGGCATAGCGACGGTTGGTGCCCAGCACGCGGATGCACTGAATGCGTTTGGCGCCGCTGTTATCGGCAACCGTGAGATAGGTTTCCTGCTGAATCATGACGGAAGACTCCTCAGCTGCTGCTGGAGTTTGTGAGCACCTCAGCCACCTGCCAGCGCTTGGTGCGACTGAGTGGTCGGGTTTCGGTGATGCGCACGCGATCGCCAACGCGGCAGGCGTTGGCTTCGTCGTGGGCCTTGTAGCGGGCGGTGCGGCTGACCGTCTTCTGATAGATGGGGTGGGGGAAGCGGTTTTCCACCGCCACCACCACCGTTTTGTCCATCTTGTCGCTGACGACGGTTCCGACCCTTTCCTTAAGTGCCATGGGAGGTGGAAGGGGGATCAGGATGCGGCGGAGCGCAGGCGCTCCTTTTGGACCGTCAGCAGGTGGGCCAGCTGGATGCGGGCCTCCTTGAAGCGGTGCGGATGCTCCAGCCGGCGGGTGGCCTGTTGGAAGCGAAGGTCGAACAACTGACGGCGGGTGGCGTCGATCCGTTCAGTGAGTTCAGCGTCGGTGAGCTGGCGCACCTCGGCGATGGCGGGACGGGACATCGATCAGGCCTCCACGGCGAGAGCGGGTTGGGCAACGGCCGGGGCGGGGGACGCCTCCGCGAGGGCGGCCTCCTGATCGGCGAGGCTGATGAACTTGGTCTTCACCGGCAGCTTGTACTGGGCCAGCCGCATGGCTTCCCGGGCGATCTCCGGGGTGATTTCGGCGCCACCCATCTCAAACAGAATGCGGCCGGGTTTGATCACCGCCACCCAGAATTCCGGGTTCCCCTTGCCTGAACCCATCCGGGTTTCGGCCGGGCGCATGGTGACCGGCTTGTCAGGGAAGATCCGAATCCAGATCTTGCCGCCTCTCTTGACGTAACGGGTCATGGCGCGACGGGAGGCCTCGATCTGGCGGGAGGTGATCCAGCCGCACTCCTGGGCCTGCAGGCCGAACTGCCCGAAGGCAATGGTGTTGCCCCGCGTGGCGATGCCGCTCATGCGGCCCCGTTGCTGCTTGCGGAATTTGACGCGTCGTGGACTAAGCATGGTTCAGGCCTCCCTCACTGTTCGTTGGAGCGATCTTCGAACTGTTGCGGCCGCCGGCTGGTGCGACGCCGCGGGGCGGCTCCGACCGGCAGCTGTTCCTGCTGACCGGGCAGCACCTCGCCCTTGAACACCCACACCTTGATGCCCAACACCCCGTAGGTGGTGCTGGCCACCCGGGTGGCGTAGTCGATGTCGGCGCGCAGGGTGTGGAGGGGCACGCGACCTTCGCGGGTCCACTCAGTGCGGGCGATCTCGGCGCCGTTGAGGCGGCCGCCCACCTGAATCTTCAGGCCGAGCACACCAGCCCGCTGGGCCCGCTGCACCGCCATCCGCATGACGCGCCGAAAGGCGACGCGCTTCTCCAGCTGCTGGGCGATGTACTCCGCCAATAAATAGGCGTCGGCATCAACCCTCTCCACCTCCACCACGTTGATACGAACCTGGCGGCTCGCATCCCCCAGCGTTTTCTGGATGCCAGACCGCAGGTCTTCGATACCGCTGCCCTGACGGCCCACCAACACGCCGGGGCGCGCGGTTTTGAGTTCAACTTCGAGCTGATCCGCCTTGCGAGCGATCAACACGTCGCTGATGCCGGCAGCGGCATATTTTTTGTGGATGAAGCGTCGAATCCGATCGTCCTCCCGCAGGAGGGTCGGATAGGTCTTGCTGGGGGCGTACCAACGGGAGCGGTGTTCCTGGGTGATCCCCAGTCGCAGGCCGGTTGGATGGATCTTGTGTCCCATCGTTCGCTGTGCTAGGGGTCAGGGAGTGGCGGCCACCACAGCAATGCTGATGTGGCAGGTCTGTTTTTTGATCGCGTAGGCGCGACCCTGGGCGCGGGGGCGGAACCGCTTCAGAGAAGGGCCCATGTCCGCGGTGGCCTGACTGATGATCAGAGAGGAGGGATCGAGGCCGAGATTGTGCTCGGCGTTGGCCACTGCCGAACGCAACACCTTGGTGATCGGTCCGGTGGAGCGGTAAGGCATGAACTCCAGCATGATCAGGGCGTCGCGATAGCTGCGGCCACGGATCTGATCGAGCACACGGCGAACTTTGGAAGCGGAGCCACGGATATAACGGCCGTGAGCTTGAGCGGTGGTACTGGTTGCCATGATTTCAGCGTCCTCCCTTCTTGTCCTTGATGTGGCCGCGGAAAGTGCGGGTGGGGGCGAATTCGCCCAGCTTGTGACCCACCATTTGCTCCGTCACGTAGACGGGCACGTGGGCCTTGCCGTTGTGGACGGCAATGGTGTGGCCGATCATCGTCGGCAGGATGGTGGAGGCACGCGACCAGGTCTTGATCACGGTCTTGTCATCGGCGGCGTTCTGCTTCTCGACCTTGCGAAGCAGGCTGTCGGCGACAAAGGGTCCTTTTTTGAGTGAACGTCCCATGGCGGATCAGGCGAACGGCAATACGGAGGTCTTGATCACGAGTCGCGTCCGCCACGGCTCCGTTTGGAGGTGCGGCGACGTTTGCGCAGCACGAAGCGGTTGCTGGGTTTGTTCCGCTTGCGGGTTTTCAATCCCAGGGCGGGCTTGCCCCAGGGTGTAACCGGGCCCGAGCGGCCGATCGGCGCCCGGCCCTCACCACCGCCGTGGGGGTGATCGCAGGGGTTCATCACCGAACCGCGCACCTCCGGGCGACGACCCAACCAGCGCTTCCGGCCAGCCTTGCCCAGGCTGGTGTTGCGTTGTTCGGCATTACCCACCACGCCGATAGTGGCGTAGCACTCCCGACGCACCAGGCGCACCTCCGTGGAGGGCAACTTGAGAGCGACGTAGTCGCCTTCCTTGGCCATCACCTGGGCGCTGGCCCCAGCCGTGCGCACCATCTGACCACCGCGGCCCGCATAGAGCTCGACGTTGTGAACGCTGGAGCCCAGGGGGATCGCCGCTAGGGGCAGGGCGTTGCCGTTCTCGATCGGAGCATCCGGACCGGAGACGAGGCTCTGTCCAACTCCAACGCCAGCGGGGGCAAGGATGTAACGCTTCTCGCCGTCGCTGTAGTGAAGCAGCGCCAGGCGGGCGTTGCGATGGGGGTCGTAGTGAATCGCCGCCACCTTGGCGACAACGCCGTGCTTGTCGCGCCGAAAATCGACGACGCGGTAGAGGCGTTTGTGGCCGCCGCCGCGGTGGCGGCAGGTGATCACACCGCGATTGTTGCGCCCCTTGCGGCGATGCTTGGCCACCACCAGCGACCGCACCCGCTCATTGCCGGTGACTTCGCTGAAGTCGGTGACGACGAGGGTGCGGGTGCCGGGGGTGGTGGGTCTGTAGTTGCGAATAGCCATGGTGGTTCAGACCCTCCTCAGGATTCCGGGAACAGCTGGATGGCATTGCCTTCGGCAAGCCGGACCACCGCCTTCTTCACCTGGGCGCGCTTGCCGGAAAACCGGCCGACGCGCCGGCTGCGACGGGGTGGATTCATGGTGCTGATGCCGATCACCTTGACATCGAACAGCGACTCAACGGCGGCCTTGATATCGGGCTTGGCGGCCCGATGATCGACCTCGAAGGTGTACTGATTCAGCTCCAAGCCACGGGTGGCCTTTTCGGTGATCAGCGGCCGGCGGATCACATCCGCCAACCGGTGGGAAAAACGTTCAGCCATCGCCGTAAACCTCCTGGATCTTCGCGAGTGCCTCCTCGCTCAGCACCAGATGATTGGCGTTGAGCAGGTCGAACACATTGAGCTGGTCGGCCTTGATCAGCCGAACCTTCTCGAGATTGTTGATGGACAGCCGGATCGCATCCGACGCCCCATCGAGGATCAACAGCACCTTGGCATCGGCACTGATGCCAAGGCGCTGAAGACCAGCGACGATCTCCCTGGTCTTGGGCTTGTCGAGGCCCTTGCCGAAATCGCGCACCACGGTGATGGCGTCGGTGCGGCTCATCAGCGCCGTACGCAAGGCGAGACGCCGCTCCTTGCGGTTCATCGCCAGGGCATAGGTGCGCGGCTTGGGGCCGAAGACGATGCCGCCTCCGGGACGCAAGGGCGTGCGGATCGAACCTTGGCGAGCACGGCCGGTGCCTTTCTGTTTGTAGGGCTTGCGGCCACCCCCCGCCACTTCGGCGCGGGTGAGCGTGCTGGCTGTGCCCTGGCGGGCATGGGCCTGCTGGCGCAGCACAGCCCGGTGCAGCAGATCAGCGGCGGCGGCTTCGCGGGCCACGTTCAGGGAGAGGGAGACCTTGCCGGACTCCTGGCCCTGCCAATCGCGAACAATGCAGTCAGTCATGGCTGTTCTCCTCAGCTGGCGGCTTTGCTGCCCACCCGTTTGGCCGGGCGGATGTCGAGCAGGGCGCCGGGCTTGCCCGGCACCGAACCCTTGACCACCAGCAGGTTGTGCTCGGTGTCCACCTTGAGAACGGTGAGGCCACGGGTGGTGATCTGTTTGCCGCCGTAGCGGCCGGCCATGCGCTTACCGGGGTAGACGCGGCCTGGGGTGGTGCCTGCGCCCGTGGAACCGGGTTCGCGATGGTTCTTGGAGCCGTGGCTCATCGGGCCGCGGCTGAACCCGTGGCGCTTTTGGTAGCCGGCGAAGCCGCGGCCGATCGTGTCGCCGCGGACGTCGACCTTCTGGCCGGCCTCAAACGAGGCCACCGTGATCTGGCCGCCAAGCTCCAAACCATCCACGGCGTCGACGCGGTACTCGCGCAGATGCCGCAGGGGTTCATCGCCGGAACGGGCCAGATGGCCCTGGGCGGGCTTATTGACCAGCTTCTCGCGGATCTCGCCGAAGCCGAGTTGCACGGCGGCGTAGCCATCGCTGGCTTCGCTCTTGAGCTGGGTGATGCGGCAGGGACCCGCTTCGATCAAGGTGACCGGAATGGACCTGCCCTCGTCGTCGAAGAACTGGGACATACCCAGCTTCTTCCCGAGGATGCCGATGGACATGGGAGGAGGAACAGCGCCAGCTGGACGACCATCCATCCAGAGCCGGGTTCAAGGTGATGCGACCGGCCTAGACCGGGCCGCGGCACCAACTCGGCGGATGGTGGCGGGTGCTGAGTTCGAGATTCGCAGGGTGACCCCGAGCGTGAGCCGGCGGTGCCGGGCGGCGCTTCGAGATGGGAGCTAGCGAGACGAATCAGCTGGCTGGGACTTGGCTTGACCGCGTGATGGACGCCGAATGACGTCTGGGCCGCAGGCAGTTTCCCGGCGGATCAGCGAAAGGGAGGATGCCTTGTGGGACCTCTGATTCGCGTGGGGGAGAGCTTGTTGCCCGTTCGCACGAGCTGGCTTCCCTCATGATTCCGCTCTGGCCGATGGAGTCCACCGCCAACGGTGGACCCTGCGATGGGTTGCGGAGGCCCGGCTAGCGGACGGGCACGCAACATCAACGCAAGAGGAAACATTACCGCATGGCGGGTCAGCACAGCCAACTCCTCGCCGCGGCTGCCAGACTTCCCGACGATTCCGGCCTGAAGACCATGCCCCTGCTGCTGACCGGCCGCGGCTTCCGCCAGGACCTGGAGCGCTGCGGCGCCCTCGCCCTGTTCGCTCCCCTCGAAGGTGGCGCCGAAACCCGCCTGCTGCGTCGACTGCGGGCGGCTGGATACCGGGCTCAGATCAGCTCGGCCCGAGGGCTGGGCGACCCCGAGGCTTTTCTGCTCCAGCTGCACGGTGTGCGCCCCCCCCACCTGGGCCACCAGAGCGTCGGCCGCGGTGCCGCCGTCGGCGAGGTGCAGCGGGCGATGCCCCAGCTGGGCCCCTGGTTAGAGGGCAGCCAGCCCCTGGTTCTCTGGTTGTTGGAGGGGCAGGTTCTCTCCAGTTCGGAGCTCTCCGCCCTCTGCCGCCTCACCCAGCGGGAACCGCGCTTGCGGATGGTGGTGGAGATGGGGGGCGCCCGGGCGTTGCGCTGGCAACCCCTCGATCAACTGATCGCCGCCAGCGCTCAGGTGGGCTGAGCGGCGGCCAGGCCGCCTTGGCTCCTGGTGGGACCTGGCCATGCCCAATCCGTCAGGCGATCCAAGGGCGCTGATCAGCGACAGTGCACCGGGCTGTCTGGCAGCGCTCAGGAATCGGGCCACAGGGTTCAGGAGAACGGCCCGCTGGCACAGTCCTGAACAACGCTGATCGGTTCTGGTGGTCGGGTCCTCGGGACAACCATCGCTTCGGCCGAGGAGCGATCCAACTCGCCCGCCCGGCCCTGCTGCGTCTGCCCTTCGGGATGTTGGCCACGGTCAGGTCACCGCTTCGGGGCCACCGCTTCGGGGCCACCGCTTCGCTGCCGCCACTTCGCTGCCACCACTTCGCTGCCACCACTTCGCTGCCACCGCTTCGGGGCCACCGCATCGCTGCCACCGCTTCCCTGCCGCGGCGGCGGCGGCGGCGGCGGCGGGCCGGGTTGGCGGTTGGCCGGGTTGGTGGCGGGAGCAAGCTGGGCTCTGGAGAACGCCTCCCCCGTGGCCGTCGCCCAACCCCCGCATCCCCATCCCGCCCCCGCCCCCGACCTGGCGCTGTCGCGGGGCCGCTGGGTGAAATGGATCGGCGGCGCCAGCAATCAGGACCTGGCCTCGATTGAGGATCTGGCGGGCATCTACAGCTTGGTGGGGGTCCACTGCCTCGACCTGGCTTGCGATCCCGCTGTGGTGGCGGCGGCCCGCCGGGGCATGGTCTGGGCCGCGGCCCGGGCGATGCCGGGCTGGAGCCCCCCCTGGCTGATGGTCAGCCTCAACGACGGGGCCGATCCCCATTTCCGCAAGGCCTGGTTCGATCCCCAGCGCTGCCCGCGCGACTGCCCCAGGCCTTGCGCCGCCGTCTGCCCCGCCCTGGCGATTCCCGCCGCCCCCGAACACCACAGCGGTGTGCTGGAGGACAGCTGCTACGGCTGCGGTCGCTGCCTTCCCATCTGCCCCCTGGGCTTGATCCAAGAACAGCAGATCTTGCTGGAGCCGGCGGCTGTCGCGACCCGGCTAGCCGAGATCCGCCCCGACGCCATCGAACTGCACACCCGCCCCGGCCGCCAGGCGGCCTTCGAGGGCCGCTTGGCCCAGGTGCGGTCTGCCGGAATCCCCTTGCGGCGGCTGGCGGTGAGCTGCGGTCTCGAGTCGTCGGGATCTGGCTCCGATCAAGCCTTGGCCACCCTGGCCCAGGAGCTTTGGCAGCGGTTCAACGCCGTGCGCTCCGCCGGGTTTGCGCCCCTCTGGCAGCTCGATGGTCGGCCGATGAGCGGCGATATCGGCGCCGGCACGGCCACCGCCGCCGTCGCCCTGCTGCGGCGCCTGGCGCCGTTGGCTCCCCCCGGTCCGCTCACCCTGGCCGGCGGCACGAATGCCCGCACACTGGAGCTGCTGGAGGCGGATGGGGCCACGGGCCGCCGCGCCGCCGGCGTCGCCTTCGGCGGTGCCGCTCGCTCCCTGCTGCAGCCGCTGCTGCTGGAGGCCCAGGCCCAGCAGCGCCGCCTGCTCGACTGCGCCGAACTGCTGCCGCAAGCCCTGGACTTGGCCCACAACCTGGTGGATCCCTGGCTGGCGCGTCCAGTCCCCGCCGCTGGACGCGGTGGCGCTGGCTAGAACGTCTCAAGAGCCCAGCCACCGCCAGGCGCCAACGCTGAACAGCCTCCCCTCCTCGATCGATCCCTTGCCTCCCAGCCCCACAGGCGCGGCGCCGGGATACCCCTTGGACCCTCCGGAACACCCCATAGCCGCGGCGATCACCCCCCAACGGATCACCGATGACCTGGAACGGCTGCTGGAGCTCCTGCCGGAACCTGTTCGGCGGCAGCTGGCCCAACCCCAGCGCCGACAGCAACTGCAGGAGGTGATCCTCGACCTGGGGCGGGTGCCCGAGGCCCGCTACCCCGATCGCGCCATCGCCCTCGGAGAACGGCCGGTGGAGCGGGAGGACCTGGCCGCCACGTTGGCGCGGCTGGGGTCCTTCGGGGGCGACAACCGCGCTGGCATCGAGCGCACCCTGCATCGCATCAGCGCCATCCGCAACCGCAGCGGGGCCGTGGTGGGCCTCACCTGCCGGGTGGGCCGAGCTGTGTACGGCACGGTGGCGATGGTGCGCGATCTGCTTGATCAGGGCCAATCGTTGCTGCTGATGGGTCGCCCCGGTGTCGGCAAGACCACCGCCCTGCGGGAGATCGCCCGGGTGCTGGCCGACGACCTGCGTCGCAGGGTCGTGATCATCGACACCAGCAACGAGATCGCCGGCGATGGCGACATCCCCCACCCGGCCATCGGCCGGGCCCGGCGGATGCAGGTGGCGCGACCCGAACTGCAGCATCAGGTGATGATCGAGGCGGTGGAGAACCACATGCCCGAGGTCATCGTGATCGATGAGATCGGCACGGAACTGGAGGCCCAGGCGGCCCGCACCATTGCGGAACGGGGGGTGATGCTGGTGGCCACCGCCCACGGCAACGCCCTGGAAAACCTGGTGCGCAACCCCACCCTCAGCGACCTGGTGGGGGGCATCCAGGCGGTGACGCTGGGCGACGAGGAGGCCCGCCGCCGCCGCACCCAGAAAACCGTGCTGGAGCGGGCCGCCGAACCCACCTTTCCGCTGGCGGTGGAGATGCACAGCCGCCAGCGTTGGTTGATCCACCGCGACGTGGCCGCCACTGTGGACCAGCTGCTGCGCGGTCTGGCGCCACGGCCCCAGGTGCGCGAGGTCGGCGAAGACGGCCGCTTGCTGCTGCGCGATCCGGCCCCGCCAGCGGCCCCGCGAGGGGCGGGGCCGCTGGCGTCCCTGGAGCCGCCACGGCGGTTCGAGCCTGTCAGCGGCGAGCGGCAGCACGCGGCCACGCGGCCGCCCAGGGCGCCGCTGACCGCCACCGCCGCCAGTTCCCTACGGGAGGGCGGCGCCGCCCTGCCGGAGCCTTCTTCCAGTTCAGGAGGGGACTGGCCGACCTCGGCAGCGGCCAGTGCGCCACTTCGTCTCTGGGCGGTGGGGCCGACGCCCCAGCTGCTGGAGACCGTCATCCGCTCCCGGCGTCTGCCGATCGAGTTGGTGGCTGACGCCGAGCAGGCCGACGCGGTCCTGAGCCTGCGGGGCGCATTGGGCCGCCATGCCGACCAGCGACGCCGGGCCCAGGAGCTGGGGCTGCCGATCCTGGTGATCAAGTCGGACAGCCTGCACCAGGTGCGGCGCTCGCTAGAGCGGCTGCTGGAGCGCCGTGGCCCGACGGGCACTGGACTGGAGCCCAACCCCACCGTCACCGGCGGCCCGATCGGGCTGGACGATGCCCATGCCGGCCTGGAGGAATGCCGCCTGGCGGTGGAGCGGGTCGTGCTGCCCGAGGGACGGCCCGTGGAACTGCAGCCCCGCAGCGAGCGGGTGCGGCAGTTGCAGGCGGAGCTGGCCGGTCGCTACCGGCTGCGCTGCGCCGTGTTCGGCCGTGGCCCGCTGCAGCGGCTCAGGGTGTTCCCAGCCTGACGGGCTCCACAACCCACGGGTCAAGCCCGAACCGGCATCGACCATGTGGTCCTGAGAGCGGCTCAACGCGACGCCAGCCGGGGTTCCGCGCTCGCCCCTGATCGGCCACAACACTGCGACGACACACTCCATGCGAGGCCTCAGCATCGCTGACAGCGTCGCAAACAACGCGCTTGTCGCCGCTTCTGGAGCACCTGGTTGCCATGGCGCCGCGTGTGGTTGCTGATCGGGGCTCGCCCCGCGGCTCCTCCAGACGCCCAAGCGAGACGCCGTCTGGAGCGCCTGTTGGGGTCGCCCGGCTCTGGGCACCCCCCGGGCTGGCCAGTGCCCCCCGTGCCGCGGATCATCCTGCCGCTGGCTAGCGCGGGCTGCCGTCGATGGCGTTCAAGCGCACGCCACTCCCTGGCGGGACCGTCTGCCGTTGACGAAGGCAGGGCCATTGTGAGTAACTGATCTGGCAACGGCCTTGGCCGTGCGTTGGGCCGTCGCCAAGCGGTAAGGCAGCGGGTTTTGGTCCCGCCATTCCTAGGTTCGAATCCTAGCGGCCCAGTTTTGAGCCAAATCCTTGGCAGCGTCTCCACTTTTGGTGTTCGACTTCGACGGCGTTCTGGTCGACGGCATGGCCGAATACTGGTGGTCGGCCCGCCATGCCGCCTTGAACCTCCTGCCGGAGCTGGCCCTGCCCGAGGCGGCTCCGGCGGCTTTCGCGCGGCTGCGGCCCCTGATCCACAAGGGCTGGGAGATGGTGCTGATGGCCGCCGAACTCAGCCGCGCCGACTTCGATCCAGCCGGCACCTGCGCCGCCTACCCCGCGGCCCTACGGGCGGCCCTGGGCCGCTGGCAGTTGACGCCCGAACAGCTCCAAGAGGCCTTGGAAGCGGTGCGCCGCCGCGCCATCGCCGACGACCTGCCCGGTTGGTTGGCCCTGCATCGCTTCTACCCCGGAGTGCCGGAGCGCCTGCGGCGCCTGCGCCAGGAAGGCGGCGACTGGAGCGTGCTGACCACCAAGGGAGGCGCCTTCGCCGCCCAGCTGCTGGCCGCGGCGGATCTGCAACCGCGGCACGTGCATGGCCACGAGCAGGGCAGCAAGCCGGAGGTGCTGGAGCGGCTGCTCGAGGGCGATCCGGAGCTCTGGTTCATCGAGGATCGCCGCCCCACCCTGGAGCAGGTGCGCGCCACGCCCGGCCTGGAGCCCGTGCGCTGTTATCTGGTGTCTTGGGGCTACCTGGCGACAGGCGATGGCGACCAGCTGCCGCCGGGCATCCAGAACCTGGATCCGGAAACCTTCCAGCGCCCCCTGGCGCACTGGCCCTGATCCGCTAGAGTACGCTCGTACTAAACCGATTCGCTCCCGGGCCCTCCAGCCCAGCCCCCATCCCAGCCCTGCATTCCATCTTTTCCATCCCGACCCTTCCATCCCAGGTTGCCGGCCCTGCCAGGGCTTCCGTCCGAGCACCCGTCGGGCGTCCTCCGGCCTGCCATCCCCAGGCTGCTTCCTGTCTTCAGTTCCGCACGGTCGAGACGCCGGCCCCTCGCTGGTGGCACTTGTCCTTCAGAGGTCGCAGGATGCAAACGGATCCGGGATGGCCAACGGCCCTGGCTCAGGCCTCCAGCCTGAACGGCACCACACGCTCCGATCCCACCGGGATCGGCCGATCCTCCAGTCCCGGTTTCCGCCATCGGCGGCCTGTCCCATTGCTTCACCCCCATGCCTGCTGATTCCAAGGCCGCCTCCCTCTCCAGCGAATCCCGCGCCTCGGCCGAGCGCGACAAGGCCCTCGGGCTGGTGCTCAACCAGATCGAGCGCAACTTCGGCAAGGGCTCGATCATGCGCCTGGGCGACGCCTCGCGCATGCGGGTGGAAACCATCAACACCGGCGCCCTCACCCTCGACCTGGCCCTGGGTGGCGGCTATCCCAAAGGGCGGGTGGTGGAGGTCTACGGCCCTGAGAGCTCCGGCAAAACCACCCTCACGCTGCACGCCATCGCTGAGGTGCAGAAGCGAGGCGGCGTAGCCGCGTTTGTTGACGCTGAACACGCCCTCGATCCGGTCTATGCCGCGGCCCTCGGCGTCGACATTGAGAACCTGCTGGTTTCCCAGCCGGACACGGGCGAAATGGCGTTGGAGATCGTCGATCAGCTGGTTCGCTCCGCCGCCGTCGACATCGTCGTGGTCGACTCCGTGGCGGCCCTCACGCCCCGGGCCGAGATCGAGGGGGAAATGGGCGACCTGGCGGTGGGCAGCCAGGCACGGTTGATGAGCCAGGCGATGCGCAAGATCACCGGCAACATCGGCAAGTCGGGCTGCACGGTGATCTTCCTGAACCAGCTGCGTCAGAAGATCGGCGTCACCTATGGCAATCCGGAAACCACCACCGGTGGCAACGCCCTGAAGTTCTACGCCTCTGTGCGCTTGGATATCCGCCGGATTCAGACCCTTAAGCGCGGCACAGAGGAATATGGAATCCGGGCCAAGGTGAAGGTGGCGAAGAACAAGGTCGCTCCGCCGTTCCGCATCGCCGAATTCGACATCCTGTTCGGCCGTGGCATCAGCACCTCGGGGTGTCTGCTCGACCTGGCCGAGGAGACCGGCGTGGTGATCCGCAAGGGCGCCTGGTACAGCTACGACGGCGACAACATCGGCCAGGGCCGCGACAACACGATCATCTGGTTGGAGCAGAACCCCGATCAGCAAGAGCAGATCGAACGGCTCACCCGTCAGAAGCTCACCGAGGGTTCTGAAGTCACGGCCAACTCGATGAAGCCCCTGGCGGCGGCTGGAGCACGGCTGGCGAGCACCAAGGCCAATGCCAGCGAGGCGGCCTCCGCACCAGCGGTGGATGGCGAAGCTGACGCTCTGGCAGCCGCCAAGGCCCTCGAGGAGCTGGCGGCCGCCAGCTGAGACACCCCGGCACTCCTCTGCCCAGGGCATCACCCTCTGCCCGGCGCCCGGCAGAGGGTGATGCCCTGGGCGGCGGGGCGGGCAGGTGGTGCCAACTGAGGCTCAGGACTGGGGCTCAGGACTGAGGCAGCTGCTGGAGGAGGAGGAGGAGGAGGAGGCTTCTCGATGAGAGAGCTAGCTGAAGGCTGGGACCAAGCCCTAGGCCCGCCTCGGGATCCTCAAGACACAGCACCCAGTGGCCCTCAGCCCTGGCTCAGCCAGGGGTTGAGGACGCCAGAGGCAATGGCGTGGGGCTCGCCTCCGGCAGGGGGCTGGAGGGGTAGGTGGTCTGCAGGATCTGGGCAACCCGTTGCAACTCCTGGATCGCGTCGGCGCCTTCGAACTTCACCAGTTCATGGCCATCGCGAGACTCCACCCAGCTGATGCCGAAATCAGACACCAGGAACCGTACGGCGTGGTTATCGGCGAGGTTGGCCATGAACGAGGCCCCCATGTTGTTTTGGCCATCCCCGCAGACGTAGCAGCTGGCCGACCAACCGCGCTGGCTCAGGCAAGTGGCCAGGGCCTGAAGACTCAGGACCAGGTCGAGAACGACCGAGCGGTATTGCTCGGCAAGACGGAGGAACATGCACGCGAACACCAGTCCGCGAATCCTAAAGGTTTTCTTCGGATTTGCCAGGGACAGGTCACCGCCGTCCTGAGTTGCTGACTGCGGGGCTGCTGCCGTCACCCCCGGGCCGCGAGGGGCAGGAGCGGGCCCGCTGGGGCGGCACACCGGGTCGTGCTGGGCTGGGTTGGGGCAGCCAGGGTGCGCGGATGGCGCCTGCGGGCCTGCTCGGGGATCCGCACAGCGGTGCTGCTGCCATCCGGTGGCGGCACCTGGGCAACGGCAGCAGCAGGGGCAGCGGCAGAGGCTCCGGGCGGGATTCGCCTGGTTGAGGTGGGCCGCGAACCAGGGAAACCGAGCAGGCCCTCGGGGATCTCACCCCTTGCGAGACCAACCGCAGAGCCGATCGGCGGAGCGGTGCGCGACCACCCCAGCCCTGCCCGACCAGGGGCTGCCCCGACACCCGCAGCTCGGGGCGCAGCGGGTGCCGAGGCTCTGCCGCTCCAGGCCGCGCAGACTCAGCAGTGAGTCAGCTGCTGTGCAAATGCATGCCTCCATCGCGACGTGATGACAAGCTGCTCTGGAGATAGGTAGCAAACTTGCGTTTCGGGCAACCGTTGGCTGCGCCGCTAAGCGCCATCCTGCAACCGCAAAAGTCATCACAGCTTGAAGACAGCCGCAACGCACGCAACCGCAACGCATTTGGCTGCGATTGACGCGCTGATGCATACGATGACCATGAGCCAGAATGTGGTGACAACCCAGTTGAGACTCGCGCTGACGACGAGGCAACTTGTTTTGCATAGATCGAACATTTTTGATTCTCCTTCGTTGAATTATCGGCCGCCTTGCGCGGCGGGGGGGGCGTTATCCACCGCATTTATTGATGGGCCTTAAACTATTTTGAGCCGCCGTTGCTGGCGCTAGCCGTCTGTTGGTGATGGCTCGGCTGTGGTGGGCGCCTTTCTGCCTTGGCGCCTTGGCTGATCACCCTGACGCTTTGCTGGTCGGAACGCAACCGTTGCAGTGCCCGGAGACTGTTGCCCATGGGTTGAACTCAGCCCGAGCCAGGATCTTCATGTCTTTCAGGCGCAGGGGCTGCTCAGCTCAATCTGGCGACTCCGCCTGGATTGGATGGGCGACGATTCTGCTGCTTCACGGGGCCAGAATCAATCTGGAGGCGATGGCGATTCATGCTCAAATCGACCCCCTTCGCATGGTGATCCCGATTGGAGCCACGCCAGACGGGTGGTCCAGCTAAGGGCGACAAGGGGGAAGTCAACGCCAGAGCGGCATTGCGGCGAGCACAAGCGCTGCGCTTGGTTGCTGATCAAGAGACAAAGCAGGCGCGTCTTGGCGTGGCTCGACACTCAGCTCAAAGTTAGGCGCTTCAAGTTGTTTTGGCTCAAACAGGCATGCCAGCCCAGGCGAGATTCTCAGCCGACTAGAAGGGGGCTGAATCACTCTGGACATCGGCCAGGTCACAGGCTGGTGCCCGGTTCGATTCCTTGATGGCCGTTGGCAAACAGGCCGATGTCCAACCAACCAAGGCACAACTACGAATGGCCCGAGGCAAATGGGCAGACAAAAACAGCCACCATCACCGGAGAAATAATGGTGTCTTGACAGAGAAGAGGCGGCACCCAGATTCGAACTGGGGGTAAAGGATTTGCAATCCTCTGCCTTACCACTTGGCCATGCCGCCACGCTGAGGAGCAGACTCCTCGCGGCACAGCCTATCAGTCGCCGCATGACCGCTCCCCGCCTGCTGGTGCTGAGCAACGGCCACGGCGAAGACCTGATCGCCTTGCGTGTTCTCGAGGCCCTGCACCGGCTGCGCCCCGAGCTGCGGGTGTCGGTGCTGCCTTTGGTGGGGCTGGGCGGAGCCTTCGACGCCGCCGAGGCGGCCGGCTGGCTGCGACGGGTTGGGCGGCGGCAGCCCCTGCCCAGCGGCGGCTTCAGCAACCAGAGCCTGGGCGGGCTACTGCGCGACCTCGCCGCGGGCCTGCCGCTGCTCACGGTCCAGCAGCTACGGCTGGTGCGGCGCTGGGGCCGCGGCGGCGATCCAGTGCTCGCGGTGGGGGACCTGCTGCCCCTGCTTCTGGCCTGGGTCGGCGGCGGCCGCTTCGGCTTCATTGGCACCCCCAAAAGCGACTTCACCTGGTGTTCGACACCGCCCACTGGCTGGGGCTCCAGCGCCCTGGCCGATGGCTACCACCGCTGCAAGGACAGCGAATGGGACCCCTGGGAGTGGGCCCTGATGGGATCCCGGCGCTGCCGGCTGCTGGCCGTGCGCGACCGCCTGACCGCCCGGGGGCTGCGGCGCCATGGCCTGACCG
>Ga0315903_10006112_pt1 | contig 15490 bp, 17 predicted proteins | sample LakEriMetagenome_7_FD_203524 | JGI IMG/M metagenome (GOLD analysis project Ga0315903, IMG submission 203524) | Freshwater fungal communities from buoy surface, Lake Erie, Ohio, United States - Buoy 2 MA119 | ecosystem: Environmental > Aquatic > Freshwater > Lake | place: USA: Lake Erie, Ohio...
TGATAAAAATGTTTTAATGATTTGGAATTAATTGTACACAGTTAATCATCATTCTTTTCATTCTTGTCATTAGACTTAATAAAATCTTTAATTTTATTTCGTTCATTCTCATTCAGGCTTTTATTATTATTTTTTATATCATGCTCGTTGCCGCTTTTGTGACATGAGGTACAGTTGCTGATATTATAAATTCCTTCTTCATTATGTTCTGCAATAATTCTACTTTCAGAATGCTCATGGCAACCGTAACAATTAAAAGAAGTGTAAATATTGTTTGAATGGCAAGTGTTACAAGTCGTATTATGATTTTGGTCTAAAGTAAAATATGCGGAATGATCAAAAGTTGAAGGCACCCATTTACTTGTGCTGTGGCATTTGTCGCAATTATCCTTGATAGTATTATGGAAATTATCTTTAGGTTTTTGATGGCAAGAAGCACAGTTACTTTTGTTCAAAAGCAATTCGTGATTAAATGAAGCTGAACCTTTCCAACTTTTGGTTTGATGGCAATTGTTGCAATTAGTCGAAACTTGTGTGTGAAGATTGTTGGAAGGCCTATTATGGCAGTTAATACAATTATTGATAGTAGTCGCTGAAAGTAATTCATGTTTAAAACTACTTAAAGCATGCTCAGGAATTAAACCCTGATGTTCGGAATGGCAAGAGCTACATTCCTGATTGGAAAGTTGTTGGTGAAAAAGGGGTTTATTCTCGATACCTACTTTGTCCTTTCCAATATCAGCTAGTTTGTGGCATGAAATACATTTTTCGTTGGCAATACCACCAAATGGTTTATGACAAGAAAGACATTTTTTATTCAATTTTTGATGTGCTTGCAACAATTCCCCGGGATTAATAGTTGCATGAGGGAATTGTATAATGAGGAAAATGGCAAGTCCAGTTGCTAGGAGAATATAAAGCTTTTTCATTAGCTGAATATTAAAATTGTTATGATATGCAGTAGAGATAGAATGCCTAGCGTAAAAGCAATTGGCAAGTGAACTACTCTCCATTTTTTCATTGCGTCAACTGTTATTGTATCAAGAAATAGTTTCTTATCAGCCTCTTCTAAAGTCATTCCTGATGATATCAACTCTTGTCGGCTTATACTCAATGATAAACTTGCTTTTTTTAGCAGAAATTTACCAACCAACCCACTTGCTACGTTAATCAGCAACATTAAAATTGCAAGCCAAGGTAACAACGCATTGAAATGAATGCCTGCATGAACAAGAATTAATACTGTACCTATCCATGCAAGGTATTCGTGCATTTTTAAAAGTTTTTTTGGAGAACCAGATTGAATTATTTTTCGCTTCCGTAATGAGTAAACAAACGAAATAAGAATAATGCAAGTGCCAATTAAACCAAGATACCGACCTACAAAAAATAAGTGATAATAGTGAAGAATAAAATCAATGATAATGGTTATGAAAATCATTAATGAATACAGAAATAGGAAGGGTAAAACTTGTTTTATAAAAATTGGAAGTTTCATGTTTTTGATTTAGTCATCATCACCTTCATTTTCGTTCGGTGTAAGATTAGGATTGGTAGTAGAATTGATTTCTGTATGTCTTATTTGCCCACCCAAATATCCTGTTCTTGCTACTAATCCGAAGCTGATGAGTGAAATGAATAAAATAATAATTGCTAATGTTCTTGTCAATGAAGATTTTCGCAAAGTCAAAAACAAACCTGCAATAGAAACTACTCCCAATATGATTAATGATATTAAAGCAAATAGTGCAAATTCTTCGTGTTGTTTAATAGTTGCTTCAACAACACCTTGGATATTTTCAACTGTTTCTTCTGCTGCTTCGCCAGTAAGATAAGCTATGCCAGATCCAATGGAGGAAATTATAAAAAGAAAGTATGCAGCTATTTTCGTATCGTTACTTTTAGACCAAAGTCCGTATGCAAGAACAATTCCGCCGAGTACAGAGCCAAAAATTGGAAGATGGGTTATTAGTAAGTGAAGGTGTGTTTGGTTCATAATTATTTTAATTTACTAGTTTATTCAAATTGGTTTTACCACACCTTCAATTCCTGCATTGTTGAAAAACACATCAATTTTACCAAACAATTTTACGGCTTCATTCACGTAGTCCTCTACTTCTTTTGCCTTTGACACATCAGCAACACAATAGGCTACATTATTACTTCCTAATTCACTTACAACCGCTTTCAACGAGGTTTCAGTCATATCCACCAATAAAACTTTTGTCCCTTCTGCTAAGAATAATTTAGCAGTTATTTTACCTATGCTACCCGCGCCACCTGTGATTATGGCTACTTTGTTCTCTAATTGTTTAATTGTTTTAATTTTTAGTTGATTTTATTGAAATATGATAAATTTATCTCTCTCTGTTAAAGAAAAGTCGCAATGTTTTGGTGCTGTATTTGCATATGTGTTGCCACAAGTAGGGCAAACAAAATATTTAGACGGCAAACTGTTTAACTTATTGGTGTTAATGTCACCCAATGCTTGTTCAAAAAAGAATTTATGTTTTAGTTCTGTTTTCATGGCATAAGTAAGACTTAAAAAAGCAATTTGATTGTCTGCTGTTTCTGCAGTTTTTAAAAAGCCAGGATACATCGTTTTTGCCTCAAAGGCTTCTCCATCAATATCATTATGCAAATTCTCTTATGTAGTTTCAACTTTATATTCTGGAATTATGGTCGGAATGGTTTCAGCTGTATCTCATTTTACAGCTTTATAATCTGTTGTTTTCTTATTGTTGTCATAAGAAATTATAACTTATTAGCCAATCGTTGTTAAGAATATAAAATAGTTTAGAAATAAGTTTTTCATCTTTCAATTGCTTAAGATTGAGTACGATGCAAAACTAGTCCTAGCCTAATCTTAGTTGTCACACAATTAATTCTTTAAATTATATAATTCTCTGATTTCATCTAGTTAGTATATTGTTGACCTGACTGCGTGAATAGCAGTTAACGTCGTTAAGCAATGAGTAATGCGTGGGTTCGAAAGTAGAAAAGTTTGTTCCGTTCTAAAATTCGAAGAAATAAAATTGTTTATGTAGGCAGATTGCCGCGTTTACGTAAAACGAATGTTGGGCACAGAATTTTTTTATCCTATGCTTTTTCTAAGTTTTGTGTAAATATATCAGTTCGTTTTGTGTTTTTTCCCGTTTTTAAGTTTCTATGCTTAAAATAATCACTCAAAGCAATTTCCTCTGTTTGCGTAAGCGGTTATTGACCACCCATATCATATACAATTAATGCTAGTGATGTGTTCTAAATTTTTAAATTTCATTTAACTACTGAGCCTCCAATTTCTTCACGTAGCTCTTAGCAATCGTTATTCTTGTCGTTTAATCATTAATTCCAAATTAGTTACTGTGTTGTCCAACCACCATCTACTGCAATTGCTTGTCCGGTAATAAATGAAGCTGCATTAGAGCACAGAAAAACTACAGTCTCTGCAATTTCTTCAGGCTGCCCAACTCTACCCATTGGTTTTGATGCTACTAATTGCTCAATCGCTTTGGGATCACCCCCTGTGAAACGATCAATCATTGGTGTATGTATGATGCCTGGACAAACGGCATTTGCCCTAATATTATGTTTGGCATAGTCCAAGGCTACATTTTTTGTCAGACCTACAACAGCGTGTTTAGATGCAACATACGCAGGAACACCTCCAAAACCAACAAGTCCGGCAATAGAGGCATTATTCACAATGACTCCACCACCTACTTTCAACATTTCAGGAATTTGATATTTCATACAATACCAAACACCTTTCAGATTAATATTGATAGTTCTGTCCCAATTGTCATTGCTGCAATCTGCAGCAGGAGCTGGATTTCCTTCAATGCCGGCATTATTGAATGCACAATCCAGTCTGCCATACTTGGTAATGGTTTCCGCGACTAATTTTCTTACATCATCTTCAATTGAAACATCACACTTTACGAAAATAGCATCACCTCCATTCGCTTGGATAGTGTTGAGAGTTTCTTCGTCCTCTTTCACGTCAGAAAGAACTACTTTAGCGCCTCGTTGTCCAAATGCAATTGCTGTTGATCTTCCAATGCCAAATGTGCTTCCTGTTACAATGATTACTTTGTCTTTAAATAATTGTTCCATATTTTGTATTGTTTTGTATTTTTAGATTCTGACTAACATTTTTCTGCTTTGCATTTGGTGAGGATTAAAAAGCACTAAAGTTCAAATTTAGTTCAAAAGCTAATAAAAAGTACAAATGTTCAGCCTAATACTTAAGCTACGCTGAAGTAAAGCGATGTCAGAATTAGTTTATCTTTATGCGTATGGTCAACTCAGACAAATCATTTGTAGGTTTCACTTTTGCTCAATTTAATTTGGTCAATCCACGTATCAATTGTTTATCACCTGTCCAAAATTTTCCTTTATTATGTACTGATAATCCTACAAATTCTGTGTCATCAATATCAAACTATGAAGTAAGCACTAAAGCTTTTAAAATGAAATTAGGAATCAACTCTAAATATATGAATCGAATTTTACTAAAACTAGTGAAATAAATATTATTAAAATCTTGTTCTCCCCACTCGCTTATTTTTTCAATTTTATCTTATGTTTTTCCAATTCCAATACGAGACTTATACCTCAAAAATTGATTTAAAAAACTAATAATTGTTAAAGCAGAAAACTATCTTTGGAATCAAATCACGCCTTTTGCGTAGATGCTATTGCAGTCAGTTAAATTCTTCCCACAATACTATTACTTTTCAAGTTAAATAATTGTCGTTCACATTTAATTAGAATTATGCATTTGTCAATATCTATTACTTGTCTGAAAATTGCAGGTAAATTAAAGCTACAGCAGCAACTGTCATAATAATTAATGCTGCAAAACCTAGAATATTTGATAGTCTTCCATTCACATTATCTCCCATTATTTTTTCGTTGTTTGAAATGTGTAATATGATTGCAATTAAGACAGGAGCAGTTAGTCCATATAGAATGGCTGTATAAATCAATGACTGAATTGGAGTAATCCCTATGTAGTTTAATGATAATCCGAGTATTAATGAAATAGCAATGATGATGTAAAATGCTTTGGCTTCATGAAATTTTTTGTCAAGACCTTGTTCCCAACCAAAGGTTTCGGTTATAATGTAAGAAATTGAGCCGCTCAATACTGGAATAGCAATAAGTCCTGTTCCAAGTACTCCGATTGCAAAAAGCAGATAAGCTAGATTTCCAGCTAATGGTTTTAGTGCCATTGCCGCTTGTTCTACTGTGTCAATTTGATGAATACCGCCTTTAAATAAAACAGTTCCAGTAGTAAGAATAATAAAATACATAACAAATCCTGACACTGTCATTCCAAAATCTACATCTTGGTTCATCTCATGAATTATCTTTTTATTTACAATCAAATCTTTCCTTTTGCTTTTCATTTCTTCAACCTCTACAGATGCTTGCCAAAAAAAAAGATATGGTGAAATGGTTGTGCCAAGTATGCCTACTATGATGGCGATAAAATCTTTGTCAAATTTTATTGTTGGAATAAATGTTACTTTCAGAATTTCACTAAAATCTTGTTTATACAAAAACGGAACAATAAAATAAACCAACATTACAATGCATAAGTATTTTAGAACTGATGCAATTTTTTGGTAAGGCAGGTAGATTATTAAACCAAGGAGAATAATTGTGAAAATAATACTGAAATAATTAGCATCAATAGCTGGAAATAGTAGATTTCCAACAGCTCCCATTCCTGCAATGTCAGCACCAATATTCATTACAATGGCAGGAAAACTAAATAAAAGCATCAGATATAAAATAGGTCTTGGGTAGTACTTTTTAAGTGTCCCCGTCAAACCTTGTGAGGTTACCAACCCAATTCTCGCACACATCTGCTGAATAGAAGCCATGAGTGGAAAAGCAATAATCGCTGTCCATAATGTTGCAAGTCCGAATGCGGCTCCTGCTTGAGAATAAGTTGCAATTCCAGAAGGGTCATCGTCACTTGCACCTGTCACTAAACCAGGTCCAAGTTTTTTCCAACTACTTAAAAGTTTAGATGAAAATGTTTTCTTTCTTGTCATATTTTTAGTTGTTGTTGAATGGTTGGCGTAAGCCCAAATAAGATGAAAAGGAAAGCAGTCGTAATATTTATTCTCATGAATAGTTCGGGATAAATGTCTCGATGAAAATACCAATAGAGGTTTGTCAATGCACAAAACAAGCAAATCAGAATTGTCAAGATGGTAAGTACTTTATTTTTCATAATTTCTCTTGTGAGTCTGTTTATAGCATTGTTTGTTTGAGGTGTTGTCAGGTTGTCTGCGGTTTTTGGCTTTACATTCGGTGTGAATAGAAATTACTAAATTTCAAATTTAGAACAAAAGCTACTAAAAAGTATCCCGATAATTTTCGGGACCTCACTTACGTAAATCCAATGTTAGCTATAGAATATTATTAAGCAGAAATTTCAATTCATAAAAATTTCTCACAATAAATTCTTTCAAGTAAAACAACTTGGATTTCATTTCTCAACTATACCCTAGCAATTTCATAACTCGATTCATTTAGGGATAAACTTTAGTTTATACCGATTAGACAAATATAATAGATTAAAATTTCGTTCCTCCATTTAATCTAAACATTTGTATCCATAGGCATTTACCATTTTCGTTAAGCGAAATGTATAATATATAATTAATGTCAAAATGGTATTAGCGCATACCACAGTGTTTCCGATGACGGTTAAACGACTTGCAGTAGTTGTCGATTTTCACCAGAAATGTTGTTGCAGAGAAACAATTTTTGTTTAACTACAAATGTTTTGCAGAGCACTGAACTGGCACTTTAGCAAAACCGTCCTGTTAGGTGTTGGCGTTCTTGTCAAACGAAGGGAATCATTAATTTATCTTTTTCATTTACCCCATTTAATTATCTTTGAGATCTGTGTCAAAAGATATATTAAATGCTGTCTTTCGAGACAATTCTATGAAATATCCTATTTGAAAAAAGTCGCGACCTGTCTCATCATTTATTTTGTAGTCAAACTGATGTAAATAACCAATCTGAATAGTTGTCGCTTTTGATGGTTTGTAGTTAAATGCAATTAAGACTCTGTTTCTTTCAAAATAGGGTTCCTTGTCTGTAAAAAATATTTCATTACTTGCACTAAATTGAAAGGGTTTGTATTTATTTCGTTCTTTTCCGAATGGGTAAGAAATACCAACTCGGTAACGAAAGCGATTGCGGTAACCTTTACTAGTAAACCTAAATTCTGTTCGATACCGCTGTTCAATTTTTAGCTTCCCAATTGATTGAAAAAGAATAACCTGCGGCCAAAGTCTAAATTCATCGTTATTTTTTGGTAAAACAAAATCTCCACCTTCTTTATAGGTTTGATAACTTCCAACACCCAAAGTGAGCATTAGATTTTTATGTAACTTGCAGTTAATTCCGCCCTTATATTCGTAGTAGTGAAAGTTGCTATAAAATTTTAATGACCGCACTTGTGATTCACCAAAAACACTTAATTTTTCATTAAAATTATATTTTAAATTCAAAATGTTCCAACTGCCAAGGTCAAAAGTCTGTGCAGTTAATGTCTTAATTGAAAGAATTAATGCAATCGTAATTAAAAATAGTATTCTCATTGAATAGACAATTTGGACTTTACTGATGAAAATAATATTGTCAACACCAAGAATTACTTCAATGATAATTAAGGAGAGTCTAGGAATTATTGCTTTATTCATATTCGTTTTACAAATTGTATGTTATTTGCTATGTCGTCATTTTCAACATTGCCGCTAACTTTTTTTGGCTTTGAATTAGGCGTGGATTCGAAAGTACAAAAGTTTGTTCACTTACAAATGATCAAAAAAGTAAAAATGTTTAGCCTAATATTAAAGTCCCACTTTTTTCCAAACTCATGTTATTCCTTCTTGTATTATGGATACTTTTCAATTATTATTTTACAAATAAGCCCATTTTTCTGATTATCATTTTCTTTCACTAGATAAATACCTTTTTAAAAATGATGAGCATTTAACTTATTTTGATTTGTTATTTCACAAATTGTTTGTCCTACAAAATCAATTAATTCGATTTCAAAATCTGTAATGTAGTTTGTATAAGTAATTCGAATAGAATCTTTTGCATGATTGGGTGAAATTATGAAGCAGCTTAAATTTTTTAAATTTGCTTTAGCGGTTAAACTACAGCTTTGTAAGTTGTTTGGTTGATAGATACTTAAAAATTGTTGCATTGCAGAAACCAATGAATCAGCAACCAATTTTCGGTTATTATAATTATCTCTTACATTAGCATTCAATCCGAAAATCTTGCATCACTAAAAGTTGAATTAATAAAATAATGTTTAAGGTATTTCATTTGAAGTATAATGCTTAGTTGAGAAGAAATACTAAATCCGCTTTAAAATCTTAGAAATCTTTAGGCGTAAGTGTATCTCCATCCCCCCCATGCTGTCATATAAATTAAATCCATCAATCGCTAAAACCAAATTGCCATTTGAATAACTGATGCAAGATGATTCCGCAGCGATGCAAGATAATTCCGCAGCAAAGTAATTAAATGGAAAGTAAAGGCCTGCCTTGGTCGTAAGGATGGAGTGAATGAAATTAATTTGATGCCACTATTACCAGTCACCCAAATAGCATTACGTTTGAATAAGCCAAATACAATAAAATAATTTAAAAAATCATGGATGTAATTAATTTTTTTATCTTTATCTAATTTAGTGAACTTATCAACTTTACTTGACAGTTAATTAAGGAGTTTAAAATTCTTTGACTTTTGCAAGTGATTAATTTTTTGTACTTTCGAACTCCCACCTGTCTCAAAGTCAGAAAACCTTAATAGCAAGGCAAGAGGATTAAACTATTATTGATGAGAACAATCTAACAGAATATTTACAAATTTAGTTTTATGAGATTATTGATATTATTCACATTATTTTTTTATTCGTGTGCCAAAGACAACACCACATCACAGCCTAATCCAACTGCTTATAGAATAACAAAGTCTGTTACCTATAATAATGTTAATGTTGATGTTGTAATTGATAAACCTTCATTAAATGAAGTTGATGTCTTACTGGTATTCCACGGCACTGTTATGTATGATAGTAGCATTATGACTGCTGCCAATACTACACTTGACAAATTCAAGAGTATTTTAGATAGAAATGACATGATGATAGTAAGTGTAGCATATCATCAAGAAAATGTATTATTGGGCGACAATATCGTTCAAGGCGAAGCTGCCTTGTTATGGTTGAAAAATAAAGCAAGTCAAGAGTTAGGGATAACTGTAAATAAAATATTCTTAGGCGGGCACTCTCAAGGAGGCTATATGGTAACAAGACTCAATACTATGCATGAAACAAATGGCGTTATTGCTAATGCACCAGGACCATTAAATCTTGTTTATAGATGTCAATTAGAGGAAAATGGGCAAGTTCAATCAAGTGCTGTATGTACCAAACTTAAAAATGTCTATGGCACGACAACAAGTAACCCCAATGCCTATTTTCAAAGGTCATTGCTTAATTTCACAAATGGATTCAAGTCTGACATTTTATTTACTCAAGGTCTTAACGACGCTCCTATTCAAATGTACTCGTGGCCAACTTTTAAACAAGATGTACTAAGTTGCACAAGTTGTCAGAACAGACAGTTTATTGAAATCACGGGTGGTGAACACGGCTCTCTATTCGAAAGTCTGACTGGCAAAACCGAATTTAATAACTTTATAAATAGCCACTAATGATAAAACCTGCCGCTAACATGAGATAAAAAAAAGAGGACTCTATGGTAAGTGCTGAATATTTTCATTATCTTAATCTTTTGGAATAAATTATGCAGATGTGTTTTCTATTCTCTTCCCTTTTTTAGCGCCAAACCTGTAGCATAAAGTGTAATGACAACACCTTAATCCTAAAAGACTTTAACATCTGATAACACAAATATGACCTATTCAACAACCCAATATTTATTCTTCACTGGTAAAGGTGGTGTTGGCAAGACCTCACTAGCTTGTGCAACAGCTGTACAAATGGCTGACTCAGGTAAAGTTGTGTTGCTTGTAAGCACTGACCCCGCATCAAACTTGAAAGATGTATTAGAAACTCCGGTAGATGAAAATATTAATCCAGTAAAAGGTATTGACAAACTTTTTGCTATCAATATTGACCCTGTAAATTCAGCTGAAGAATATAGAAACAGAGTAACTCAGCCTTTAGAAGGACTTTATTCAAAAGAGGAGATTAATAAAATACGAGAAGACCTTTCAGGAGCATGCACAACTGAAATTGCATCGTTTGATGAATTTTCCCGTTTTGTATCGGGAGAAACTGAAGGAACAATATTTGATATAATCATTTTTGACACAGCACCAACAGGACACACCTTGCGACTGCTTGAACTACCTGCTGCTTGGTCAAGTTTCACAGATGAAAATCCTGATGGTGCGTCTTGTTTGGGTCCAACTTCTGCATTGAAAAGCGGAAAAGAAAGATATCATACCGTAGTAAACAGACTAAGAGATTCATCATTAACTAGTTTTTATATAGTTGCAAGGGCAGATAAAGCTTCATTAAAAGAAGCATCTCGAACGAGCAATGAATTGAAAGAACTAGGGATGAGCAATCAACTATTATACATCAACGGCGTTTTCAAAGCAATGGACAAAAATGACTTGCTTGCTCAAAAAATTGAAGCGATGGGCAATGATCAACTCAATTCTATTCCAAACAATTTGAAGACCTTACCATTAAATCTTTTTCCTCTTTTGCCTTACAATGTGTTGGGAATTGTAAAACTACGTTCACTATTTAACACAGAACTTCAAAAATCCATTTCCGAAAATAATCTACTGAAATCAGAAACATCCATTCAGGTATTAAAGGGAATAGACCAACTTGTTGATGAACTTTCCGCAAATCAAAAATATGGACTTATTATGACAATGGGCAAAGGTGGCGTTGGCAAAACTATTGCCGCTTCTGCTATTGCTGTGTTATTGGCAAAAAAAGGCTTTGAAGTACTTTTAACAACCACTGACCCCGCTGCACATATTCAAGATTTTATTGAACAGTTGGGTGAACTGCCTTCAACATTAACTGTAGAGCGCATTGACCCCAAATTAGAAACAAAACAGTACACAGAAAAAATATTGGAACATAAAGGACAAGGAAAGTCCGAAGATGCTAAAAAACTAATCTTAGAAGATTTAAAATCGCCCTGCACAGAAGAAGTTGCTGTTTTTCACGCCTTCTCTAAAGCCATTAGTATGGCAAAAAGAAAATTTGTTGTTATGGACACAGCTCCTACTGGTCATACTCTTTTGTTATTAGACACGGCTGGTAGCTATCACCGCGACATTATGAGAAACAACATTAATGCAAGTCGACTACGAACTCCGTATATGTCGTTGCAAGACCAGACATTATCAAAAATAATTTTAGTTTCCTTACCAGAAACAACGCCCATGCGTGAAGCCGGAGACTTACAAAACGATTTAAAGAGAGCGAGTATTCAACCTTACGCTTGGTTAATAAACCAAAGTCTATCAATGCTTTCAGGAATTAGTGACCCTTTACTTAAAAGTCGTGCAAATGCTGAAATAGAAGTCATCAAAACAATCAAAAACGAATATGCTAACAGGACTTTTGGAATTCCATTTATCGCGGAAAAAAAATTACTTCCAGCATTGTTAGACAAACATTTAAACAAAGTAACAATTTGATATGCTAAAAGAAGGGGAAGGGATAACAGTACCTACAAGAAATTGAAGATTCAGTGCTTAAATTGAGCACAATGCTTGTTATCATGTGCAGTGGTAGCAGACGGTTTTGTGCTTCGAAATCGTAAAATACTTGTAACCGTAAACCTTTAGGGGCAAGCTTATAAAGGATAAAATAGAAAACTGTGTGAATTACTCAAATAAAAATTGTGTCAATTTCATACTATTAAAATTTATAGCACAAAGTTCAAGCACACCTAAGTATTGAGTTTACCTGGCGTTATACTTTAAGGATTATCATTAAATTAACCACATAAATTAACAAACCATGTACAAACCAATATTTGTTAAGCTAATTTTACCTAGAAAATTTTACAACAATGAAGGCAATTATTACTCTATTTTTAGGGTTATTATTAAATCTTATGACAACAGACGATTCGGTTATCGATTTTGGAAATGGACAAAATCAAATCAATAACTGGGTGATGATATCTGACAAGATTATGGGCGGTGTTTCTAAATGCAAACTTGATTATACTCAGAACGAAATGATTTTAAGTGGAGATATTTCGTTGGATAACTTTGGCGGGTTCTCTTCAGTAAAGACAACCTTTGGTCAATATGATTTATCTGAATTCAAAGGGGTCAAAATCAAATTCAAATCTACTAATCAAAAATTTGCCTTTACGCTCGAAGACAACAAGAATTGGACGCTACCCAACTATAAAGGGAGTTTTCACTCATCTAAAGCAGGTACTTGGGAAGAGAAAATTATTTATTTCAAGGACTTTAAAGAGTATCAGATAGGAGAACCTACCGGGAAAAAGATACAGGATAGAAGTCTCAAGAATATTGTACGAATGGGAATCATTACAACAGAAAAAAAAGAAGGCCCATTCTCCATTCAAATTGATTACATTGAGTTTATTAAGTAAACAATCGTACATCATCCCTCATGAAATTCATAATTAAAAAAATGAGAATATTTCTTTTAATAATTACATTTCTGTTAAGCTTCGAATCCTTAACCGCAAGTGCAACGGATTCATCAAATCCTGTAAATAGATTTTCATTCGAATTGCAGGGCAACTTCATTATTATCAAGGCCATTTTAAACGGATCAACTACTGATACAGCTAATTTTTTATTTGATACCGGTGCTACAACGACAGTTATCGATTCAGCTTTTTTAGCCAAAAGTAAAATCAAAACCAAACTAAAAAAGTCATTAGCTATTACAGCATCAGGGCTAACAAAAATCAGTAATGCAAAAATAAAAAGTCTTTCAATTAACAATATAAATGTATTTAAGAAAGGTGGCAGTTTAAGCGTAATTGACCTAAGCAAATTTGAATCACTCAATATTGTTGGAATCATTGGATATGACATACTATGCAGATATATTGTGTCCGTTGACTTCAATGATAAAATTATGCAATGGCACTCCTTTGATGAAACTCCGTCAACGTCAGATTATGAAAGGTTCAATTTTGAACTTAGTAGTTTTATACCTATTCCAAAGTTTCCTATTAAAATTTTAACGGAGAGTAATGAGCAATTTACTGGTGATGTACTTTTTGATACAGGAGCAGATTTATCCCTCCTGCTAAATCAATCCTTCATTGATGAAAATGGCTTGAGTACTAAACTTGTTCCAATAGCGGAGCAAAATGACACAGCAAGATCTCTTAATAATGCCCCCCTTATTCTAAGAAGCGCTAGAATTTCCAATTTGAGCCTTGGAAATTTTGAATTTAAAGAGTTAACAATAAGATTGCCAAGCGATAATAAAAAATCATTCTCTGTTCCAAATTTTATCGGGATTTTAGGTTTAGAAATCATAAGAAAAACAAACTTCATTATAGACTATAATAAGAAATCCCTTTACCTAAAACAGCGTTTGAATTTATAAGATTAAGTAAGGCAATTTACAATCCAGTCTTATATAATTTAAACCAATTAAAAACGCCATAAAACTGCTGCTTGCCTAAATTTAGACATTTTGCCAATTTGAAAGATTTCGATTTCTTTATAACCTTTTAGTTAATTGAAAAATATCGTTCGCCAATGCCAAACTTCTGTGAAGCCTCAGCACATTATAGGGCATCCTAAAAGATGACACATAAAATTAGAACTGCTACTTAGAAACTTATCTTTTACAACTAATATAACGGGGCAAGCAGAAAACCGATTAGAGTATGCAAACAAAATGACAAACAATGAAAAAATTTATGATTGACATCCTTTTACAAGGTATTGACGATGAAACGAGAATTAAATTACTACCGAGAGAGCAAGAAATAATAAAGGAATGGGAAAATAATGGAACTCTTTTAGCCTCATACATAAAAGGTGAAATTGCTGGTATTTATTTAGTAATAATGGCTAATGACAAAGCCGATGCAGACAAAAAGCTTTCTACTTTGCCTTACTATCCATACATGAAAATAGATATAATTGCACTAAGATAACTAGATAAAATACAGAATATGATACCAGACTATCAATAGTTAATGCTTCCGTTACTCAAACTTGCTTCGGTCAAACAAGAACATAAATATAAAGACCTAAACGAAAATTTGGCGATCGTATTTCAATTTACAGATGAAGAAAGAAAGTAATTCTTGACAAGCGGCAACCAAGCAATTTTTGACAACGGAGTTGTTTGGGCAAAACATTTTAAGAATATGCTGGTCTGCTCGATTCTACTAAACGAGCACCTTTTGTTATTATGCAAACCAGCCTTGACATATTAAAGAAAAACCCTGACCGAGTATACACAAAATTTTCAATACAATTCCCAGCATTTTTAGAGTTTCAAAACACTTCAAGCTACGACAACGAAACTGAAGAAGAAATTATAAACTTGGAGACAAACGAAGAAATACCAGAAAAAAATCTCGACAAGGCATTTCAACGAATTAGAAAATCGTTAGCATCAGAACTGCTCAATAGTGTTGTTGAATTATCACCAACTTTTTTTGAAATACTTGTAGTTGAACTTTTCGTAAAAATGGATTACGACGGTTCAATCAAGGACGCAGTAAAAGCAATTAGCACTTTTACCCCCATTTTTGCGCAGTACGTGTAAGTCACTGACATTTGTCGTTTATGCCAATGTTGCTAATAAAATCTTACCCCAAAATAACTGAATCTTACATTGCTTCAATATAATGGTCTGAACCCTTACCAGTCAAATAACTCCTGTAATTTGTTACAAAATCACCTTCAAAAAAAGGCAGTGATTTTTTCCTCACCTTCTTTTTCATAATAAAATCTGAAACTCTCTTCGGTTATAAAAGCAATAAATTTGCTATGCTCGCCTTGTTTAAGGATTCGTTCGTTATTGGTAATTTTTACCTTTGTTAAACAATTTTCAAAGTCTTTCCACTCTTGGTTGTCAAATTGAAGAAAATGGTTGAAATATATTCTTAAAGTTTCCAATGTTTATATCTTTTTAATGCTTGTGCCTAACATTTTGCAGCTGCAAGAAGAGCGAATTAGAAGCAATTCACTATCAAACAAGCGTAAACGCTGATAGAAGCATAAAGCTTAATTTAACTACTGAATCGACATTGCCTCAGCTACTTCCCTAACTATCCATCCGTAACTCCTTGTTTTATATCCGGATTAGAGTACTAAAGATAAACTGAAGTGACAATAATTGAAATCATTTTCCAGTGGTTATTGAATAAGATTTGAAAATCCAAGATTAATTGTTTCATGTTTATAATATTTTTCG
>Ga0315903_10006113_pt1 | contig 15490 bp, 9 predicted proteins | sample LakEriMetagenome_7_FD_203524 | JGI IMG/M metagenome (GOLD analysis project Ga0315903, IMG submission 203524) | Freshwater fungal communities from buoy surface, Lake Erie, Ohio, United States - Buoy 2 MA119 | ecosystem: Environmental > Aquatic > Freshwater > Lake | place: USA: Lake Erie, Ohio...
CTGGATTATTCATAGAATTGACAAGAGATGGGGCAAATTGGATTTCCTACAAAAGACAAATTTATAAGACTCAAGATGGTAACGATTTTATTTTAGTTGATGATATTTATGATTTATTACCACTCGAATGGGGTGGGGTTAGTCCGATCAATTTCATTGACAATGACCAAAGTGATGATTTCGCTAGGTCACTAGAATTCAAATTGAGTATTGATAGTTCAAAGTATGATGCTTTGAAAGTAGAAATATCATCGAAATACGAGGGTTTGTCAAATTATAATTTGAGTGATTTTTATATTGACTTGACATTAGATGGAAGTATTAGTGGTCAGATATTTGTTGATGCTTTGAATGTTTCTTCTGGTTACCAACCAAGTGAATACTCTTTTTATAAAAATTCTGCTAACAATATCAGTAAAAACTTACAATTTATAGACTTACCAAAGACTAGTAGTGGGAATATCTTGAAACAGAACCTCACGTTGAATGCGACAATCTATTACAACTACGACGGAGAAAATGATATTGTATTACCTAATTACCTCACTAGAAATCTGACTATAAATTTCGAGTCATTTTTAACACAATTGGTTTTACTGACTTCGGATGATAAAGTCATAGTATATGACACGGAAAACAAACTTTATGGAAGGGGTAATGATTTCATTTACATGGAATTTGACAAATTGACTTCTGACATCAGAACTATTGACAAACAAGACTCATCTACAGATGATGTGATATACATAGGAGCGAACAAAATTTATTCTTTCAAATTGGGTGATTTATATAATTATCCTGTAATCAATGAGAATATGGTCAATTCCAAATTATCCGATGGACCTGATTTGTATGTTAATAGATTGGTCGCGTCGGACAAATTATACTTAGCCGGTAATGATTCGTTATTAAGATACATTTTTTACTCTGATTTTGGTGTGTCTAATTTCACAACACTTTGGGACCCAACTTTCAAAGATAAGTATAAGTCAAAGTTTTTATTTCTGGATTATGATATAGCTTCTAAAACAAATTTTTTCACAGATCTCGGACAATATCGAATGCCCGAAACTATTGGTATAGATACGGATTCATTGACTTCTTCCGTATCATTTCTTGAGTTTGAAAGTATTACTGGACAGACGAGTTGGATCGATTATTATAAAGATGGTGAAAAAACTTTTGAATATTACACTTACATCGGTGATGACAAGAAAGTCGAGTTTTCCACAAGGTTTGATTACTCATCCTTATCATATGATTTTACAATCAATAAGTCTCAAATATCAAATAGCATTGATGATATTTCCAAATTTGCCCCATCTTTACTTGGTCCGACAAGTTCCGAGTTCATCGAAGGTCCAATACCAATTATTACAACGTCAAATGATCCAATAACCCTTTCGTCAAAGAACCTTCTGATCTATAAAAACATAACAATATTCAAAAGACCATATGGTGATAATATAAAAGTTGGTGATACGTTGAGGTTGGAAAGTGATGTCGTAGATTGTAATCTTACGGTAAATAAGGTAATATACTACTATAAATTATCTAATGGTCCATTTATTGCAACCCAATCAATACCTCAAACCCTAGCTCTTGGATCCACCTTTGAAAAATATGTTTATTGTTATAATAGTTTCAATCAGAATATTGTTAACAATTTACTAACATATCAGGGTGTAATTACAGTGCGTAATTTGAATTATTATAATGATATAGATGAATTAATCGAAAAATTTGAATTACACCCATTGAGTATTGCTTACAAATTATCGAGGAGCAATCAACAAGTTTTGGCAAGTTCTAGGTTTAACAACAAAACTGCTTATTACAATTTGTCTGTTAATTTGAAAACGATAAAAGGAGACAATATTATGAACTATAATGAGGCGTTCCTTACTTTCGGATTTAGTCCAACATATAATTTATATGATGTGTTGAATAAAATTGATAATCAAGTCTTCACTCAAAATAAGAAATTCACAATATTACCAGAGTACTATGGATTACCTGGAGTTACTGGATCATCTTTTACAAGTAATAACATTAAAATAATAGATGATGGATTTAGTAATAAATTAGTCTTTGGTGAAAATTACAAGTTTCATTGGGAGAGTTTATTGATATGGACTTTTGTTGATTTTACACCCTATAACAACTTGAATGAATACAAACTCAATGAAAAAATTTTAATCATAGATAAATATTACGATGAGTTACAAAATGGATATGTTATAGAATTTCATAAAAAAATTTTATATCCAGATTTTACAAGTGGTATTCAGAAAATCGATATAGTATCTAGAAATACATTATCGAGTATTAGTAGTGACTTACAGGTTTTGAATAATATTCAAAGATCTACATCTCAAAAAACAATAATTTCAACATATAGTTTCACTCAATTTGAGAATGATGTCAAATATAAGTTTCCAACAGATTCGTATTTGAAAGTCTTGGTTTCTGATTATGATATTCAACAGAAGGTCACTGGTATAGTCTATACAGATTATGAATATCAATTAGCAATGAACATACTGAATGTAGAACGAAAGGTAGAATATGAGTTCAACGCCATACTGAATACTACTACTGGTGACTTAACAAACAAGATAATTTACTCACTAACTAATCTGACACAAGATGAATTTAAAGTTGGTGATTTGATAAAAGTTGAGTTGACTGGTGGTACACAAAGTTCCAAGTACTTGAATCCACAATACCAAGGATATCAGACAATCCTAAAGATACAAGGACAATTTATAACGACATCCATAGATTATGGGCAATTTGTGCAATCTGTTGACTATGGTAAAATTACCTTTATTAAAAGAGACAAATTTCTGAATTACTTACCAATAGATTTGTATGGAGTTGGTGGTGACAAGAAACCAAAGCGTGGAGTGGAGGTGACTCCAGAAATGGTATATCTCGAAGGAACGGTATTTAGTCTTAAAAATGTTAATTTGGACAAGTTCAAAGTTCAATTTGTGGATGGTTTATTCTTACAAGAAATTGAGGAAAAATTCTCTTGGTTCTTACAGGCTGAAACATCGGATGCTATTATCGGAAAAAATGATAATGGAATTGTTTGGTATTCTGGTGTATGGAGATGTGGAAGGTGGTTTAGTGGTACTTGGATTTCTGGTGAATGGATTAGTGGAGATTGGTATGGTGGTGAGTGGTATTCGTCACCTGTGAAATCAAACATCCTATCAGTTCAAGTCAGTGGTAATAATTCTGATAATAGTCTGTCAAAGTGGCAAGGTGGTAGATGGTTTGGTGGGACTTGGTACGGTGGGACTTGGTATGATGGTAGAAGATATGGTGGTGATTGGTATGGGGGTCTGTGGTTTAATGGTGTTTGGAATGATGGTGACTGGTATGGTGGTAGATTCCAAGGTGGTATATGGGTACTGGGTAATTGGTCAGGTGGTCTCTTTAATTGCGACTCTAGATTGTCATATTGGTTGGATGGTAAATTCGAATCTGGAGATTTTGAAAATGGAACTTGGTACAATGGTCAATTCGGTAATCAGGATAATAGACTTTCTAGGTTTGGTACACGTTCAATAAATACAAGGATTTCTGTTTGGCACGGTGGTAAGTGGATCAGTGGGGAGTTCCATTCTTCACTAAATTTCGACGAAGTTCTGCAAACACCAACCGTATCGGATGTTCATACTTTGAGTGTGTGGAGGACTGGACTATGGCTCGGAGGATCCTTTTATGGAGGGGTTGCTTATAATATCGATTTTAGAGGTGGTATTTGGTATGGTGGTATTTTGGAAGAGATTCAAGTCATTGGAGTTGATTCAATTTATGTCAATCCACCGGATGTTTCAAATAATAGAATTTGGGTAAATGGTATATTCAAGTTTAATCCTGGAGACCAGATCTATATAATAGATGACTTTAGAGGTGGTACGTTTTCATCGATCGGTACAAATGATAACCCACGTGAATATAGAATCAATAAAATTGAGGAAGATGAACAAAATTCGAGGACTGGATTATTTTTGAATTTCAATTTATCTAAATTAGATCCACAGATCGATTATAATGTCGGATTTCAAGATTGGAACGGTATAGAAACCAACTTGAGAGTTGTTAGCCATTTCGATGAATCAAATTGGAAATCCGGATATTGGACTAATGGATATTTTGAGAACGGTTTTTTCGAATCGGGTGTCTGGTATAACGGTGTTTTTGAAGGAACTTGGGGAAATTAAAAATATATATAGAGTATGAAAATATCTAAATTTTATAACTTTGTCAATGAGGATTTAGTTTCTGATTTATCCAATAAACTATCTGATGAGAATAAGGACATAAAGGAAGACCTTATAAAAATGATCCAAAAGTCTGTCAATTCAGATGATGAAAAACTATTCATCGACAAGGTAGATTCTATAGTACAAAATCCAAAAGAATCAACTATCGAAGGATTGATTCAAGATGCTGACATCTATGAATTTTATTTGAAATATAGAAATGAAATAGACGAAATACTTGCAAAAAATGAATTTTTCGAAAAGTTACAAGATTTTCAAAAAGAGAACAACTGTATTAGTCTTTATGACGTTTTAGTTAAAGGTACTTTAGTAGCAACCACCATATTAGTTTCTTCAATAAAACAAGAGATATCATCACCCGAAACACCTCAACAACAAGCTGAATAGATCAAGGTGTAGATGAAAATGATTTATAGTAAGTATTATTATTGAGAGAGAAATTACTATGAATTTTATGAAGAGAGTAATTTTTGAGATTAGTCTGAACTGACCAATTATATTTATGATGAGACTTATAGTGATATTGAATGATATTAGTAATAAGAATATCTTCCAACTTTGAGTCAACACTCCGAAAAAAATCCAAAGAAAGTTAAGAGCCTCGACTCCATTAAATTTCTTATATTTCTCATAATCTCCTTTTTTGAAATCTTTATCTGTTGGAAATTTTTTTGTTATTTTTTGGAATGAAATAAACCACTCCCTTATTTTCATATAATCAAAGAATTTATATAAAAAATTCAAATTTGTTAAAAAAACAATTAATCCAAAAAAATAAAATGCGTGTCCCATCCAATAGTTTTATTCAAAATATTATAGAGGTTTTATCAAATGTATAATTTAATTGAAGTGGGTTTTTGTAATATATACAAAAAACAATGATTCAGATTTAATATCATGACACCGTTATACAAATTTCTAAAACCAAACGGAACTTCTTTTTATGCTTTTCCAGGCGCAGCTGAAGACATTTCTGCAGCTTATCAAAATCAGAATTATAAAATGTACTTTTCTAAATACATTTTATTAAACTTTCCGAAACAAAATCTAGTACCAGGTTCAGGTGTCAATGCAGAGAAGGTGACTTGGGATTTTGATTCTACTTTCCAAAAGTCTAATCAATCCACACCAGCGACATCTTATAAAGACCAGTTAGTAGAATCATTGAGAAATTATGTTGCAAACTTTGAAGTCACACTGAAAGAATCAAGAATGAATAATACGGAGTATTACTATGATAATAACGTATTAGATACACCAACTGAAAAGATTTTTTGGAAATGGTGTAAATCACTTAATTTAATTGATTTCGAACCAGCATTGGATGGTGATCAGTATTTTGGTAATTTGGTGGAATTTGAAAGTAATGACATCAATGACTCTAGTTATTTTCCCGAGATTTTGTGGCAAGAAAGAACCAATAATTCTTATGATATTTTGAGAATTTATGAATCAAATTTTCAACTGAATAAAGTTGAGATGGAGTTCTCTGGGACAACAAATTTCAAAGTCGGTGATGTTTTACAAATTAGTAATTTAACAAAAGTCGATGCGGTGGCAATATTTGGAACTTCTTCAAGTATAAGAGTCTTGGAAGTGATTGAGGCTGATTCTGTGAATGGACAAAGAATAGTTGGTGATGTATTTTATGCTTTCGCGGAAATAAATGAATCTGGTGTACCGATTGGTAAAGCAAAGTTAGATTATCATAAATTGATTCAATATATCGGTGAGGTGAATGGTATAAATAACGTACAAGATAAAACTAGATCTTACACCGAGGTTTATGCACATATTCCTGATCACACCGGTCAGACACCTGATGTATTGTTCAGGACAAAGGCTGATAAAAACTATAAACCAAATTTAGTTTTTCCAATATTAACGGCTCAATATCAACCAGAGATTGTAGGAGCTGAATTATTTACAAATCCAATTGTTAGTTCACCACAGAATTATCCTGGCAGTTACTATGGACAATTCGATACAGAGGATTTCACTTATGAATTATCTATTGGTGACAGTATAAGACGCAGTGGTGAATATTATGGTGTCTCCGGTGATATTGATAATAGAATTATAGACAGTTCCAAACTTGATGGTATATCTGTAGACTTTGATACATCACACTATGCTAAAATGAATATTAGAAACAGAGTCATAACAAATTTCGAACAATTCAACGCACTAATAGTCAATGATAAACCACCAAAAGATTTTGAATTCAATGCTATATTATGGTATTACACAGTAGAGGATTTCAATGGTAATCAAACGAACAATTTGTATGGGTTATCAATTCTTGATAATCCAGATAATAATACAAACTCTGATGAGATTTTTGATGGTAATGGATTAAGGATACCATTATACAAAAAATTAGCAGCTAATGAAAATCAAGATGGTACATCTTATGCGTTTTCTTTGAATTTGAACTTCGCTATAATAAATGAAAATCCACAAGATACATTCAATCCAGAAGCTATCAATTCATTATTCAGTTTCAACTTATTCAACGAAGCTATGACTAATTTAGCTAGAATAAATGAATCATTCAACACTATTCTGGTCAATCAATCAAAAGTTGAGGAGGACGTTGAGAATCTAAAAAAATTATTTTATTCACAAACTGATCTACAACTGATCAACAATCGAATCAGTAATCTAGACAATTTATTGAAACTATATTCTACTAACCAACTTACAACTTCCGATAGTATCACAGTAACGACCGACGTTACTAAAAGTCCACCAGCTATAACCCTACATACTAAAGATACCGATTATGATACTATCTTCACAATATTGACTAGAAATTTATACAATCCAACTTCTAACGTTCCATATACAGTGAATGTACCTGAAAATAAAAATTTCTTGATTCATGTCATCAATAATGACTTGACTAATCTGACTTTACCAAATAATCAAAAATTAGAGATTATACTTAATTCTGATTTGAAATTCAAACAAAGTATGGAAATTGTGATTGATGGAGATGACACATCCACACAGAATAAACAACTAGATTTCTATATAAAATACCAATTCGGTGAATCAACACCTGTAGAAACAAAATTATTCGAAACTATTGATCTGCCAGTGTACTTTAACACGTTCACTCAATTGACTAACTCTGCAAAGAATTGGAAAGATGTAAGTTTTGATATAGATTTGAATCGACAGTTTCGTCTGAACACTGGTTCCATACTAGAAGTTCCTATCGTTGGAGATTATAAGTTGGTTTCCAATTCATTCAAACGTGGGGATAATTATCTTTTGCAAGATTTTACAATTGGTACTTTGAGTACAACTGATTTTTCTGGTCAGTATCCTGTAACATTTGTCAGTACTGACGGTTATGTTTATTTGAATGTTTCAAATAATCCTACTTTGGTAAATTATGGAGCATCTGCCAGTCTACCATTACAATTGAATGCTACGCAATCTTATTTATTGTCTAATATACCGAAATTGAAATTAAATAAAGGTGTTAAATTCAAAGTCACCAGGATCTCCGATACGAACAATTCCGAGCTGAAAGAAAGATATTTTATACAAAGACAAACATATTGACAAACTATTTAAGTTTTGGATTTTAATATATAATCTTAAAATTAACTTAAATAGATGGGTTGTGCTATTGGACAAAATTCTCTATTCGGAGGCACTAACAATTATATAAAATTTCAAGGAGGTGACCTAATTGCTATCGAAGGACCAAATACCGTCGAGAGACAGATGTTGTCCGATTTGAGATTCAACTATAAACAGTTATTGAGGGGTAGAGTTATATTAAAGCCTGGACAAGTGAATTATTTGATGAATCATTTGGGACTTGGTGATAACGCTACTTTTGTATCTTTAGCTGTCCGTTATGATGCCAAATCGAAAATCGAAGAGGAAAACTATATAAATTGGTCTTTTTATGATGATTTGACAAAGATTTACCCTATGTCCTATTATATGTGTTTAACTGGAAATTCCACAAATAGGGTAAAGCAATTGTATCTTACTAATCCGAATCCAAACTACTCTGTGACTATAGATGTGATGGTGGCGGTTCTTGATGACTCATATAATTTCTTCACAGATGTTATAAGCCAGACCGGTACTTCTTTTGTTAATTTGAAATATACCGATTTAAGAAGTTACGTAGTTGGTGAATCAATCAAATTTTTGGATTCACAAGGTAGAGAATTAATTTATATAATACTCAATAATATCAACTCGATTGAAATATCGGGGAAAGTTATAATTATTGATGATGATTCACTTGGTAAACTATTTTTCCAATTTGTTACAGAGTACGATGCAAGACAAACTAATTCAATTCTGAATTTAGTATTGGATAATCCATCAGTAAATATAGATGAATTGACTGCTGACGATGTACCACCGGTTGTATATTGGTATAGTAATGTGAATAATTCCGCAACTGCATCGATTATTTCGTTAGGTGATCAAACAGATGGTCGTCCATACAATACTCTAGACGGTCTTACTTTTTCAACAACGATAAATCTTCTTGAATTTGGAGACCAGAATAATAAGATCAGTAAGACGAGATTGGTGGAATTACTAATTGACAGTATCGTTGATAGTAGAGATGGTACTATGTCCATAGCAGGAGGTAATATAATCCTGACTGGTACCCAAGGGACTGTATCTGAATTGAGTGTGGGTGGTAATTATAAAATGAAATTTCAATTATCTGACTTTGCTGGTAATGATTTATCCAACGTGGAGATGTCTTTGAATGTTATAGATTATGATACAAGACCACCAGTTGTTTATTGGTATAGTAATGTGAATAATGATGTTACACAACCATATATCACCTTTATGGGTGAGTCTTCGGGTACCCCTTATAACAGTGAGGCTGGAATTACATTTTCAACTTATATACTTTTCTCGGAATTCTCCGAAGGAGGTGAAATAACAAAGCAAAAGTTAGTTGATATTTTGGTTGATAGGGTAATTGATTACAACGATGGGGAGATACCAGTGTTAGATTTCAACGTAGTTTTATTTGATCAAAATGGAGGTGATGTATTCACAATTTTTGAAATTGGTAATTACACTATGACATTCAATATATCCGATACGGCTGAAAATAGTCTTTATAACAATGTAATTATACAGTTACAAGTAGTAAGTCAACTACCTGATAACAACCCTCCAGTGGTTTACTTTTTCAGTACAGTTGGTGAATTACCTAGTACTAGCTTGATTACGGTTTACGGTGGGGTTAACCCTTATGGTTATCCATTAAATACTTCACAATCCGATGTTTTCGAAACATACATGACATTCTCGGTATTCGCTCAAGATTCAGCAATCGATAAAACAACTCTTATAAATAATCTTATTGATTATGTTTTAGATGAATCCGACGGCCCTATACAATTAACAGATCAAAATATCAGATTGACCCAAAATAGTTTAGATATATCCTACATATCTGGACCAGGTCTATATACTATGACATTTGTATTGGAAGATATTTATGGCAATGATTTACAAGGTAAAATAGTTTATCTGTATATAGAAAGCGACTCGGTTGATTTTTGATAAAAAAAATATTTATGAAAGATGACATTCACATATGATAGTTTTTTAAGACCCTCTACAAATAGTGATAAGAATATTATCATTCAGGATCCCAATGGAAGGGTTATTCATACTATTAATCCTTATGCGGTCATCAACACATTCGTAAGTAACAATCTAGTAAAAATAAGTTTATCAAGTGATAGAGTAATTACTTTAAATTTTTTACAAGCTGATTTAGCTAAACAAGCATTAAATCTATTACAGAACCGAATAACATCATTAAAAGTTGATACACCAAAATTTATTGATAAACAAGTAGAAAACTATGTTGAGTCAAAAATAGGTGAGAATACCGCATACCAATTGGTGAATCTGACCAATGTAACAGGTATAACAAATTACGTACCTAGATGGATATCAGCTACTGCTATTTCATCAACAAGTTCAATTTATAATTTTGGTGACAGAGTGTCGATCGGTAGTACATCTAGTAGAGCTACGCTTGGTGTTTTTGGGAAAGCTCCATATTTTGATTACAATATAGATTGGGACCCTTACACTAATGAGAGATTTGTAGATACTCCTTGGAGACAAGGGGGTTATGGGATGACCACATCTGCTTTATTCATTCAAGGTGTAGTTGATGGATTAAAGGATCGTAAGCCAAAACCTGAATTTGGTGTGTTAGGTGGAGAAATACACCCTGTGAATCTTTCACCGGACCCAAGACCCCTTGTTCACATATCTGCATCTGGTTATGGAGTCCCTTTATTAGTGGAAAATACTACACCAAGAATCATATCAAGACAAGGCACAATACCAGTGAGTGGTTCGGATACTTTAGTTACTCATTTCAAAGGCCCAAATGCTCAATTCATCTGGGAGGATACCGATAACACTTCATCGGTATTCAGTCGACAACTAACGTTATTCAGAACTGGTCTTGGCTGGGAATTTTCATCTTTTGCTTATGGTAAGCAAGCAACACCGTACACCCATATAGCATTTCAAAGGTCTGCAACGACTAAAACTTACATAATCTCAGCTACTGTAAATGCGGGTTCGACTTTTTTACCCGTGGCTGCTGGTGAATTCTACTTCGCAGCAAACAACATACCAAATGCGCCTGTGTCGGCTAATTTTGCGAGTCTGTACCCGTCCGAAGATCAGACAGAATTATCGAGGCAGATTAAGTTTTCTAATTTAGTTGGTTCACAGAGCGTTGTTCCAGGTATGAGTTTACCATTACCGGGTGAATTTACCGAGGTGAATAGAAGATATTTTCCAAACTATGTCGCACCACCGAGGACAGGTGGGACTGGTCCAAAATTTGATAATTTATTTAAACCAAATACAATAGTCCAAGACGTAATTGATAACACTGTAATTCTTTCAGCTACACCATCTTATCCAATACTCAAGACTGATTTAATTTCTTTTGGTAATATAACTGCTAATGATACAAGAGCAATCGGTAGATGGTTCATTAGATTGGATGGAGATGGTAATGTGACGGGTGATAGTCAAAATGGGAATGTTGCTGCTGGTATCAATATACCAAGTTTAAAAATAACAAAACCCCTTCTCAGGGCTCTATACCCAGGTGATACTTTTAATGTAATAATACCAGCGGGTGGTGTTGGTATAGGAGCTGCTGGTATACCGAACTATAAATTAAACGTAGTTGGAGGTGCTATATTTGATAGTAGTATAATATTACAGGGTACAAAGTTAACTACACCTCTATTCAAAATGACTTATGGTACACCACTTCAATCAAATTTTAATTTGATGGTTGGTGACCAATTTGGAGATAGTAGATGGGTACCTGCTGGTCAGGTGGTCGGATCCGGTTTCACTGGTACATCTAGCACAGAATTAACTATAGGTACGGCTGGTACTTACTTCAAAATAAAAACACAACCATACTTATCATTCACACCTGGGCAAGTTGTTGTTTTATATGATGAGTTGGATGCTCTTTATCCAGATGCTGAATATCAAGAAGGGTTTAATAAAAATCGTATCATTGCTGAAATTGATTCATACAGTTTTAGTAGTGGTACAATGTCACTCGTTGTATTATCTGCTAGGAACGTTGGTAGTGTTTCTAACACTTGGAATATAAATTTAACTGGTGCTGTCGGTCCTCAAGGACCCGCTGGATTTAATCAAGGTACTTTTTCAGTTACTGGAAATATTCTACCTGCATCTGACTACACTTACAATTTAGGTAGTCCTGAATTAAGATGGGATAACATTTACGTAAAGGATGCAAGAGTTGCCTCTCAATCATTATATCTTGGTGATGTTAAACTTTCAGTGATGGATGATGGTCAGTTAAATGCAAATAACAGAGCAATCAATAGGTATAATGGCACATCTTCCACCCCATATACTATTGGTGTAGTAGGGACTTTTCTAACATTGACAGTAAACAAATATTTGTCTTATCTACAAGGTGAATCAGTAAAGGTACAAAATAGACTTAAAACCAACTTTGAAGAAGATGGATATTCAGAGGAGAGTATTTATGGATTTTTCAAAGCTACTGTAGATTCATATGAACCAGATTCAGGATATATGGATTTGGTTATAACATACACCGATCATGTGGGTTTCTACTCCGATGTGTGGTTGATAGATATAGACGTTGATAATTTAGGATTTGAAAATAGTATACAAAATCTATCGTCATTTTATTCATTATCGGGTACATCTAGTACAGTCATGTCATTACCACAGACTGGACACTACAGAGAAATGATTACCCAAACCAAACTTGGTTTTGTATCTGGTCAAACCGTAATAGTCTATAATGAGTTACCAAACAACTACGAAGAAGATTTGTACAGTGAGGGCAATGGTCAATATTTCATCGGTAGAGTTGACTATTATTATCCAGAAACTGGATTACTACAATTGATATCAGAGTATTCGAGTGGTCAAGGTACTTTTAATGAATGGGTGATTACGGTATCTAGTAACCCACCACAAATCGAAGTTACTAGTAGTACTCTGAGTCAAAATTTATATCTGGACGGTAATGGTTATGATTTTATCGGAATTAATTTTGATAATGTTTCTTTGACTTGTTCTGTGGTTGATGTTGTTTCCGATTTTATAAGTTTGGATTCTACTGATACAATACAGATTCTTGCGGATAGTGACATAACAATCTATACAAATTCTCAATTATTTTTACCGTCCCACACCGTATTACAACAAACTTCGGAGGTTGTCAATACATTTACACAAGCAACAAATTCAGTTGTCAATTATGATTTCTCAACTGGACAGACTTGGTACCATTCGAACTTTTTAGATAATTATACTGCAAATTTTGTGAATTTACCTATATCTAACAACAGAATATTGAGAGCTAGAATAATTATCTCTCAAGGGGTCACAGCGTGCGTTCCAACAAATTTAACAATTGAAGGTGTAACACAAAGTGTAAAGTGGAAGTCAGGTACTTACTCCGTATCATCTAATAATTTAGATGTGATAGAGTTCAATTTTGTTAGATTTAATAATGCTTGGCAAGAAGTTTACGGAGAGACTAACACTTTCATTTGATTAGTATTTTATATATAAATTACAAAATATATTTCAGAATATGAGAAGAGGTGCTCAAGAATTATTAAGTCAAGCTGAAATAACCACTATGGAATTATCCGGTCCAAAAGAATTCTTGACTAAATGGAACCTCAAAATTATAAAATAATTAAGAACTTCATAAAACAAAATGAAGTAGACAAGATTCTATCTTGGGTTGATGGATTGACCCATAATCCAAATAATCCTAATCATCATTTAACTGAATTATCAAAATCTTTGAAGGGTAAATCTTTTATATTTGATATTTTCCAAACACCAATCACAAGGTATATTACAAAATTTCAATCCACATCAGAAGTCAAAAATGATAGGCTGCCTTCTTTTATAATAGCATTAATAAGTAGAATATCTTTGACTTATGATTTGCCTACGGACCATATCTTTTTACAAGTTGTCGATATGGAAAAGGGTGGTAAAATCGACCCACATTATGACGCATCGGTTGATGGATATATCAATCTAAAATGTAATATAAGTGTTTTATCAGAAGATTATAGTATATTTATTGGTGATGAATCTCAAATTATACAAGCCACTGATTTATATTCATTCGAAGCTTCCTTGTATAAACACTGGACAAATGAATTTACAAGTAGACGAGTGTTTTTAAGTTTCGGTTTTATGGTTGATTATAAAACTATGGGTAGAAATGAATCAGATCCAAGGATAAGATTATCAAAAAGAATACAAAAGTATTTCCAAAATTTATAGATTGTTGAATCTCTGTCTAAATTCATCTAAATATGAATTTACTAAATTAATTTTTTCCTGTGGACAACTAGGTCCGAAAACACCAAAGAAATCATTTAATTCGTATTTGATCGAAAAACCGAATTCATCAATACCAAATGGACCCATTAAAGTATTATTCTTATTGAAGGGTCCAAAGTTACCATTTGGTCCAAAGTATGATGGTAAAACATAATCACACAACCCAACCTTTATGTCATTTTGTAAATCAATCGGTAGAATATTACCCTGAACCGGTGAACTGATATCTCCCCACCACAAACAAGTATTAGAATCCATATACCATTTATTCATATTAGTATTTGATATCAATCCTAGAATTTCACCACATAAAATTTGAGCGACCGTCATCGTATATTCGTCTTGATATAAAACCACACCACCAGAATCTAAAATAGTTTTTGCAAAAATTCTTGCAACTGAATTCGGATCTGTGTCAAAATTGTAATTTGGAATCTCATCATCAACGCCATCAAAAATTATTATGGTATTTGGTAAATTATTATCTAATGGTTGAACAGAATTTATAACGTATATCTGTGATATCTCCCAATCTTCACAAAAGTTTGTAAAATATATTTTCAAAGATTTTAGTATAGAATTATAATCCTCTTCGGAAATTACTGTACTCTTGTTTGTTATGTAAAATTTCATAATACCATTAAATATTTGAAATATATATAATAAGTAAAATTTCAAAAAAAATATATAAAAATAAAATCTAAATATGGAAATCCTTTTAAATTCTCCGAAGAAAGTAGTTCTACAAGAAGAGAAAGCAGTAGATGTCTCCAAAATTACAGTGATTAGAGTTGTTGATTTACCCAAGCAAAAAGTAGTAAGATGTTTTTGTGAGGAGTTAGATGAAGCAATCGTTCTTTGGGAGGGAGACGCTTATGATGCAATTGGTCAGTGGACCGATGGTGATGTTTTAAACAGAATTGTTGAACTTTATTCTTGATAGAAACGAAAAAATATTAATCAAAGGTCAATCATATTGACCTTTTTTTATTTTATAACGACTTTTGAGATTATATCTATATAAATATAAAAAAATTATATCTATGAAATATAGTGTAATGCACATTGAAGGTGGTATTGGAAAAAATATTCTCTCCACCTCTGTTGTGTCATCTTTGAAAACTGCCGATCCAGAAAGAAAAATAATTTTAGTGACTGCCTGGCCACAGGTCTGGTTCAATAATCCAAATATCGAGCAAATGTATCCGATGGGCCAAGTTGCTAATTTCTATAAAAATTAT
>Ga0315903_10006114_pt1 | contig 15486 bp, 18 predicted proteins | sample LakEriMetagenome_7_FD_203524 | JGI IMG/M metagenome (GOLD analysis project Ga0315903, IMG submission 203524) | Freshwater fungal communities from buoy surface, Lake Erie, Ohio, United States - Buoy 2 MA119 | ecosystem: Environmental > Aquatic > Freshwater > Lake | place: USA: Lake Erie, Ohio...
AATTCCATACCGGCTATGGCACCGGTCTTAGCCGCTTCTCGACGCAGGCTACTGGGGCTCATGTTGATTTCAAACAGGTCTTGTTCTTCAAACAATGACAGTTCTTGTCGCAGGCTTTCTGCTAATGCGTTTTCGGCTACTCCCGGCTTACTGATAACAGTGATTGGTAATTTTTCAATTTTCTTGGCTGGATTACCTACAGAAATAACCATACCTTGTTTTAATTTAACAGGAGTCGTGACCCCTTGCCCATTGATTATTGTTTTATTTGTTGCGGCGTTGTTTGGAATCAGCGTCCATGTGTTATCTTTGTTATCTTTTTGTAATTGGAATTGATCATCGTGCCAAAATTTATAATCATCGCCTAGTTGTCTAACAGAATTCCTACCAAGATTAGTAGAAATTGATAATGTTGTAAATTCTTTTCCGTTATGCTGCAATGTCAACGGTCCTGCAATTTCTTTTCCTACAGTTGGAGCAGGTGTTGGTTTAGAAGGCGGGGGTGCAGCATCAGTCTTGGTTTTAGTATCAGTGGAAGAATCTGATGTTCCATATTGCATGCCTCCTAGGCTTTTAAGATAAGGATTAACATTTCTAGCAAATCCGTCGATAGTAAATCCTTCACGTCTACTGCTGCTATCTTGTGTTTCGGGGAAATTACGATTTACAACTTTTTTAAATTCATCTTCTAGACCACGATTCATACCCCAGCCCCAAACATTCTTTGGATCTCTACGAGGTATAAAAGTGCTGTCTAAAAATTTACTAATATTTTTTAATATGCCACTACCATAATAATTATTAATCTGTTCCTCTGATCCTTTATTGATCCAACCCTTTGGCCCAGTTCCTACTCCAAAAAATGGGTACCATTGATCGGCAGCAACGGTTTCTTTCCCGCCCATTCCGGTACTATAATAGAATGGTAAATTCATGTTTCCATACTGTACAACTACAGTGTATCTTCCACTGTTGTCATAGACCCAAACTGGAGTGTTGGTTTTGGGATTGGTAAAAAAAGGAACCAATGTTAGTTTACTTCTAATGTCGGCTATAGACTTATCGTTTGCCGCCATATTATCTTCTAACACACCTTCCGATACATTGTAGGTGGGATCTGTTTTGATCTTACGCATGCCCTGAGGTTGCTGGGGATCCTTGGGATCAATGTCTGTGACATCTAGTCCTGTGGCTTCTAGATCTTTGATAAACTTGTGTTCTGTTTCTTCGTCGCCAAAGCTGATGATTGAACTAGGAGGGCCTGAACCAAAGTCATGCTTGCCCATGCCCTTCATGTTGGAAATATGCTGACCCAGTTTGTACCAATCGTAGACGTCACTCACATCTACTCGTACTGTGCCTTTGGGCATGGTGGGTGGTGATTCAGGGCCCAAAGGTGTGTTAAGGTCTCGGTATTTTCCCGGACCCTGCGACGGTTGCGGCATACGGCTTTCACGTAGATTTGCTGACTTCATCAACAACCCTGGCTCGCCATTGCGGCCAGTGTTCAAGGCCAGTTTGTTGGCTTCTCGGCCAACTTGCCCAGGTTTGATATCCACACTCAATGCCATGGAGTAGCGTGGATCTTGTGCTTCTTTTTTGTTCCGGGGAATATAGCCGCTTGCACTTTCTTCTAGTGACACATCCTTGAACATCTCAGGATGTTCTTCGGCCCAGTGGCGCATGATTCGACCAGCCATGGCATTGGCTTGATCTTCCCAACGACTGCCAGTCTCTCCTGCATTGTCAGGCAGGGGATGTTTTTCATTCTGTCGGCAATGAGTGAGCTCATGGGCCATGGTTCTCAGAATGTCTAACACATGACGTCCACTTGTGGCCAGATGTAGTACGTTGGCATCTGGATCAAATTGACCAAAGCTGCCGGTGCTTTCGCTCCAGTCGGTGTTGTTATGCAACACCATTTCAGGAGCATTTTGAATACCTAAAAAATCTATGCAATTGTCGAAAAATTTTGGTAGAACACTGTCAACATCACTTTCATCCAAGAACATTTTGGTACTAGGATTCACACCATCTGGACTTTCGCTCATGAAACCGTACTGTACTCGCGGTCGAGGTTGAGCCAGTTCTGCCAGGCTCAGCTCTAGATCTCTTGCGGCATTACGTGCATTCACAAGACGTTTGATATATCCGTTGTTGCGCAACATTTTGAATGCAAGATTATCAGCACCAAACTCGCCTTGTTGCTCCAGTCCTGACTGACGCATGGCGCGAATCTTTTTCATCAATTCACTCAGGCGTTCATAATTGCCTGTGGCAATGGTGGCATCAATACGTGCCACCAAGTCTTCGTACTTGCTACGAGTACTGATATCGTCTATGTTGGCTTTCTTGCGCCGGGGCACACTGACCCAGGCATTGCGTAACAAACTGTAAATGCCTTGTGAGTGATGTTCTTGATTGGGATTTTGTACATACAACTCAACATCATAGCCACCAATGGTGATATTGTGTGTTTCGTTGTATTGAAACTTCTTGGCATCAAACAATTCGCGATAGACTTCGCTTGAATCTGCTTCGGGTAAATCTACCACAAGGTGCAGGTCAATGTCTGAATTTGGGGTGTAGTTGTATGCGGCGTTGCTACCAGAGATTGTGATGTCTTTTATATCAAGATCTGGGACGCCTAAAAACTCCTGAAAATCTCGAGCAATTTCCATGAGTTTGGCATGCACTTGGGGGTGCAGGTGTTCGCTACGATCCCATAACCGGTGGTTCAACCGGTCATGGAATTTCACAGCGTCAGCAAGATTGTAAGAGTCCAGTTCAAGAATATTCATAATGAACTGTTATTTACCGTTATTTGCTGTTGGCCACTTTCTTAGATTTTTTACTACTGGCCACCACTTCGGCCACGGGTTCTGCTTGTAACACTTCTGCAGGCACATCGTGTCCGCCTTGTGGTGCCATTGGAACTGCGGTGTTGGTAGGAGGATTGATCAGGGTTGCAAAGTCTTGCATGAGTTTTTCTTGTGCATCGTGTGCAAATGTATATGTGCCTGTGTGGCGTAGCAACACACGTTTGTCCACCCATACTTGACCGCCAATATCGCGCCAGTTTTCACAGAATGTCCAGTCTTCTGAGTAGTAGCGACCTTCTCGAACAGCAGTGTCAAAGTAGGTTTTCATGTAGGGATCCAGCGCAGGGTCTAGACCAATGTCGTTCTTGAAGGGCTTGGTAGCAGGGTGTGCATCAAGTTTTTCAAACACGTCACGTTTGATCAACATAAAGCCTGTGCCTGTTTTTGATACTTCAATCAAGTTGTCTTCGGGACCTGGCTCAGGTTGTCCGGGAATGCCGTTCACACACCACTTGATGGGCAGGCTTTTCATGGGATACAAACCACCGATAACGTCTTTTTGTGCATCCAACATTACCAACAGGTGCCAGGGTTCCCAGCCAATGTCAGCGTCGATAAACATCAAGTGGGTTGATTCTTTTGTGTGCAAAAACTTAGCAGTTAATGTATTTCTAGCACGGCTAATCAAACTTTCGTTGGTCATGGTTTCCACAGTCCAGTCCAAGCCCAATTGGCGAGCTGTGTTGGCCCACTTGATATAGCTCATGAAAGTGGATTCTGTAAGCTGACCACCATAGCAGGGCATGCACATGTGGACTCGAGTGGTTTTCAAATAGTCAAGGTTCACTTGAATATTCATTTGACCTGTTTGTGCAGGATTGCTTGGGGCGGTTGTTGAGGGTTGGGCGTCAGCCATGTTTACTCCATAAAAGTTGTGTATTATTTACAGAGTATAACATGCCCGGAAATTTTTTCCTAGCTATTTGATGCCAATAATCATGAATCTTGTGTACTCGGTTTCGGGATCTTCCAGTGCCAACTCGCCTGAATAAAGCACTTGATCAAATGGAAATTTTTGTTCAATATCCTCGGGGCCTGTGAATTGTTCGCCGGGATCATGGTCTCGTGCTTGTAGCACCACCAAGGTGCCTGTGGGTATGTTCTTGAACCAGTCTCGACCCGGCATGTCAGTAAGGCTGGTGTTGACCACCACACCATTTGAGCCCAGCTGTCTGTAGTCTATGTCGTTGGCATCTGCCTGCATGTACTCAACATTGCGGGCACCTGCTTGATCCAGCAAACTTTTGCCTGTGTTTAAAAATTCACGGTCTGTTTCTACGTTGATAATTTTGTCAACTTTGACCTGTTGGTAACGATCAACAAACAGTGCAAGATTGCAATACCATGCACCCAAGATATACATGGTGCTGATCTGCGATTGTATTTTTGCTAGTTCTTGCAGGAGCCAAAGTTTGCTGAACACAAGATCTTTAGTGAAACTGCCTTCAAGACTGTATCCAGAGCTTTCTTCAAGACTGTACAGTTCGTCAACAATCATTTTTTGCGCCCGGCGCAGTGAGCACGTTGACTAAACCCTCGGGGGTTGGCACAGTTGATTGAGCTTTTGTACTTCTGGCTCCACTTTTCGTCTATGTAGTCTTCGTCAATGGGTTGATTTTCACGCTGTTGATAGCTGGCTGTCATGCCGCCCACAAAGTTTTGAGCATCCATTTCCGCTACACCTTGCTCACTGCCTATGGCTGTGTCCAACATTGCAACAACATTAGCAGCCAGTTTGGGATTGCGTTGCGTATCTGGGTACAAACTCATGACCAGGGCTGTTTTGCGCTTGTCATTTAGTGTGGGCCAGGCTGTGCGAATCTCTGTGGCACTTGTCATACCAGGGCCAAACTCCACAGTGGGCAAATAGGCCATGTAGGCATGTTTGCTAAATGGTGCAATATTTGTTTGACCTGCCAGGGGTTGCAGGTATGCTGGTGATCCGTCTTTTTTGTTGCCACCGGCTTGTGGTGGTTTGTTGGCGTCTTTTTCTGACCGCACAAAGATCAATCTGTCTCGAGCAGGGTCAAACTGTGCGGTAATTTCTTCTGCACGAAATGGTGATTTAACTTGTACAAAATGTCCGGGTGCTACACCGGCTAGTTTGGCCAGCTTTTCTTTGATTGCAAAGGGAAAAGGTCTGTTTGAAGTATCGTTGGTTGCGGCCACAAACACTTCAGCACCAGGAAATGCTTTTACTGCTGATTGATAAAGGGCTGCGTGGCCTGCATGGAATGGGTGGAATCCACCAGGCATGATAACGATTGTACTCATAATGAGTATTTAGCGTTACATGTTCTCTAGGAGCCAGAGGTAAACAGGGGTGGTAAATTTCAAAGTCACAGTGCCATTACAGCCCATATGGCCATAAAACTTGTCATTTATTGGCGCCTGGGAACCATTAAAGTCGTGATTATACATCGCTACAGATTGCACAATTTGATCTAGATCAATGCCATCCAACGTGATATTGCTAATTTCAAACAATGCATCAGATACAATTTCTCCAGTTTCAGTAATCTTGGTATGCTCGGGAAGTTTACCAAACAATTCAAAAGTCAGCTCATGTTCGCCGTCGGCATCGGATATTTCGTGGTTGAGTTGCACAGTTTCAGTCACATGTGCATTTTCAAATATAGTTACCTGGTCAAACACAACACGTAGTCCCAGTGCTATGGTGTTGTTTGTGGGTTGTATCTGGCAGGCAAATGAGATATTTTCTGTAGTCATTTTCTACTTGTCAATAGGTAATGGTTATGGTATTGATTGTGCCGCCTGAAAATCCTTCCACCCGCACACGCATCCAGGTGAAGTTTCCGGTAATACTAGCTGGATGATAATCTGTCAGCGGAGTAGTAGAGCCGTCGCCGTATACAAAAGTGTCAAACCAACCTGCGGTTTCGGGATCCAGATCTAGTGTGGCTTCCAGAGTCAACACACCTTCAAAGCCCGACACTGAAAACAACACTGTTTGAACCGATCCTTGCCCACGATAGTAGGCAGCGGCCTGTACAGCATCACTCAGCCAGTCTTGACTTGACCCGTCATAGTTGCCAGAAGGCACACCATATTCAGTTGTGCCAAGAATGGTTTCTGTTGTCATTACGCTCGTTCCGCTTCTACCACAACACCAGTGCCGGCCAGCTCTTCAGCAACTGATTGCAGGGCTGCAACAATGTCGTCCGTGGCAATTTCGGTGCCAGCGTCAGAATCTTTGACCAATTTTGATAGTTTGATCACAACTATTTCTTCGTGTATTTTTGCCATGGTCAATTATTTAGCACGAGCTATAATGGGCAGGGTCTTTCTGACTACACCGGGCACAGCCATGCTGATCAAGAAATCGGCATTGGGTTCGTTGTGGTCCACAAAATAGTTGCTCATCAACCACATTCTACTGCCTTTTACTAATTTGGCAAAACCCGGGCCTTGTCTAAACATATCAGGCCTGGCGGCAAAATAGCGCCGTAGGGTCGACATGTCGTCGTTTGAAAGCCAGCGTTCCTTAAAGTATGTTCTAAATGCATGCCGTGGATTTTTCAATGTTACAGCGTCTGGATTCATGTTTACCAGGGCTTGATTTACGTACATAATCTCGCCTGTAGGTATGGTGTTTATGTCTTGAAAATCTTCAGGACTGTTGGTGTACAGCCATATGCCGTTGCCACACACTACTTTCTTGTAAGGATGTGCTCGGGCCAACAAATAATCGCAGGCATGATGCAATGTTTTTTCAACTTCGGGGGTGATGTGTCTTGCACCACCACGGCGAGCAATCCATTCGTTTCTGTAGCGAATACCTTGATTGATACGCTCATGTTTGAGCTCGCGCAGGAAACTAGCCTCAGGCAGAAGAAACAAGATCACATACTGCCACTTGTGAAAGTACAAAGTACTACGTGGCACTAAAACAGATTTATACATCTGGGAATCTGATAATGCCATCATCTGCTACTACAGGTACCACTCGTTTTACAACATCAAACACAACTTTATCGTCTGCCAAGTCTGCTGTGATGTCACATTCGGCCAGTCGATCAAACAAGATCTTCTTACTCAGTGGTACACGAATCAGTTCATCAATCTTACGTGCAAGTGGCCGCGCACCCATCTTGCTATCATAGCCCCGGTCAGCCAGCATGTCAACAACCGATTCGGATAAATTGAGGTGTATACCTTTGGTTAGTAGACTTGTCTTGAGTTCATCAACAAACTTAACAACGACTTTCTTGATCGCCAAAGTATCCAACTTGGTGAATTTAACAATTTGATCGATACGGTTGCGTAGTTCGGGCTTGAAAAATTCCTTGACAGCTTTGTCGTCCTCACCAGTCTTTTCAAAGTTGCCAAAGCCAATGTTATTTGCTTCACTGTCACGTGCTCCTAGGTTGGATGTCATGATGATGATACAGTTTTTGCAGTTGGCTTTTTTACCATTGCTACTGGTAATGACACCTTCGTCCAGCATTTGAAGCAGGATGTTGGTGACGTCGGGGTGAGCCTTCTCTATCTCATCAAACAAGATCACACTGAACGGATTCTTGCTGAGATCGGAGATTAGTTTGCCACCGCCCACGTTGCCATCTTCAAAGCCCACATAGCCCGGGGGAGCGCCAATCAAACTGCTGACACTGTGACGCTCTTGATATTCACTCATGTCATACTTGAGCAGTTTCATATCCAAGTTGTCACTCAGCAGTCTAGCCAGTTCTGTTTTACCTGTGCCAGTGGGCCCCAGGAACAAGAAGCTGGCCATGGGACGTTTGTCATTGGCAATGCCGGCAAAGTTGATGTACACACGTTCCAATACTGAGTCCACTGCTGAATCTTGGCCATACAACTTCTGCTTGATGTTGCCTTCCAGTTCCACAATCTTTGTGCTACGCTCGTTTTGCAGTTTGTCTGCAGGTACACCTGTTACTCGTGCCAGTTGTTCTTCGATCATGGCCTTGGTAATGGTCACGTTACCTAGATCCTTCACACGCTCTCTAGCACAGGCCGCATCAATCAAGTCAATGCTCTTGTCGGGATTCTTGCGATCGTGTATGTAACGATTGGCCAGTTCCACTGCGGCAGTCATGGCTTCAGTATCAATCATCACATTGTGAAACTGTTCCAGGCGTGGTGAGAGTCCGATTAGAATCTGTTCAGTGGTGTTCGCATCCGGTTCGTCTATCGACAACCTGTAGAAGCGGCGCATTAACGCACGATCCTTTTCGAAACTCTCGTAATATTCTTCCCAGGTAGTTGACGCTACAACTTTGAGATTGCCTTTGGTAATAGCGGGTTTCAGCATGTTAGCAAAGTCCAAACTGCTTTGCGAACCTGCGCCAGCACCCTTCATGGTGTGTGCTTCGTCCACAAACAAGATACAGTTCTTCTTGGCTTCCAGGGCTGCAATCACTGCCTTGAACTTTTCTTCAAACTCGCCACGGTACTTGCTTCCTGCCAGCAAGTCGCCCACTTCTAGACTCCATACTTCTGAGCCCTTGATAAATTCGGGCACACGGCCTGCATGAATCTCTTGTGCTAAGCCTTCAATGATGGCAGTTTTGCCCACACCAGGGTCGCCCACCATGAGCACGTTGGCTTTGAAACGGCGTGCCAACACAGTGATCATTTCATGCAGTTCTTCTGAACGACCAATTAGTGGCTCAAGGCGATTGTTTTGAGCCATCAGCGTGAGATTGGTACAGTACTCTGTAAGGATCTCATTGGCTTGATCTTGACTCATTGAGCTTTCACTTGCTGACGCTGACTTGTAGTGCTTTTGCCAGTGTTCCACAAACTCTTGTTTTTTTACACCGTACTTGAGCAAGAAGTAGTGTGCATGACTGTTGCCTTCGCTCATGATACTCAAGTAGATATCAATGGTGCTCATGGCACGACGTCCCGTGAACATGACTTGTACGTTGGCACGATTGAACAAGCGTTCCAGTGCTGTGGTTTTACGAGGTGGTGTGTCTGGAATTTTACCAACCAGTCCAGTTTGACTCACTAGATAGTGTTCTACTTCTTGTTCCATCTTGTCAACATCTGCCCCAAAACTTGTGAGAGTTTTTCTAAATGGGGGGTGTCGTACCATGGCCAACAACAAGTGTTCTGTGACCACGTACTCGTGCGTGAGATTGGAGGCAATCTTAACTGCTTGCTCCACAATGCCGGCGATTTCAGGATTGTTCATGTGAGTTGATTATAGTAAGGATAGTGTATTATAGTACTTAATCCGGATTTGATCAAGCATTCTGATAATATTATGAATGAGTTTGGATGGCTGTGATGATTTCGGGTGCAATTGTCTTGGGAATTTCAGTTTGTATCTGCACCATAAGATCGCCCTTTTGCCCCGACTGATCTCCCAGGCCTTGTGATCTCAGTCGCAATGTGGTTCCAGGTTGAGTATGTGGTGCAACCTTTACTACCAAGCGATTGCCCTCTACAGTTTGCACTTCAGTCTCACCGCCTAGGATCAAAGTCCATATAGATACTTTGTGTGTGGTTGCAAGATTGAGTCCTTGTCGTTGAAAGTTAGCATGTGGTTGTATTCTGAATTGGATCACCAGATCCTGACCTCCGGGTGCAATGCCAGGATACTGCACATTATCACCATCATTGATGCCCTGAGGTATTTCAATTTCAACTGTGCTGGTTCCGGCCTGTGTGCCCAGGGCTACAGGACGTCGGCCACCACGAGCCACATCCAACAGTGTGATCCAAAGACTCATGCGCACATGATTACGGCGCGGCTGTTGGCCAAATGGCGATTGCCCGCCAAACATCTGACTAAAGATGTCGTGCATGTTGCCAAACTGTGCTCCGGGACCAAATCCTTGGAACTGCGGAGCAGGATTGTCGTAGGCCTGACGTTTGGCTTCGTCACCTAGTGTGTCATAAGCAGCTTGTATCTCTTGAAATTTCTTTGTATCCCCACCTTTGTCAGGATGATGCTGGCTGGCCAGCCGGCGGAAAGCACGTTTGATTTCATCCTGTGTAGCTGTTTTTGCAACACCCAAGGTTGCATAGTGATCGGTCATAAAAAAGGCCCTGTATGTTTAATTATACAAGGCCTTTGTGGTTGTGTCAAAACTTATTTCTTTTTGGGCTCAGGAACTTTTTCAGCTCCTTCCAGTTTCTTGTGTTGCTTGACTTCTTTACAGTTCTGTTTGACTTTTTTAGTTTTGGGATCAATTACGCCCTTGCCTTCTTTGTCTTTAACATCGACACAGACTCGTTTGGTTTCTTTCTTGGGCTCTTCAGCAATGACAAATTGACTACCTAGGGCCAAGGTTAATGCAATTAATAAGTGTTTCATGATTTTATCTTTCTGGGAATGGTGGAATCACAGGGGCGGGTTTGCCCCCGAATCCTGTGACAACTTCTGCAGACGCTGGCGCTCCAAATCCTGAACTGCTACCAAAGCTGCTTGGTGCTGTTGGAGTAGTACCCCAGCTTGGTACTGGCGTAAAACTTGTGCTTGGTGCTGGGGTACCAAATCCTGTTGAGGGTGTGCCTGGTGTTTGTGCTCCGCCATTGTTTGCTCCATTTAGTTTTTCTTGTGTGCGACCAAATGCCGCAATACCTAAAACTGCACCCATTGCAATGTGGAATAGTCCAGCACCTTGTAAGGTCAGTGGGTTCCATTGACTTGTAACTTGTCCGTGATTCAACGACTGTAGTAGACTCCATAACACTGGAAATACCACCATGTCCATGGTACATACTAACATATACATCCAGCCCATCATTGGACGCCATTTTGAGTTCATCCAGTCTTCTTTTTTCTTTTCTGATTCGCTTTTGACTTCTTCTGCCATGTTGGCTCCTTGTTGTTATAAAATATTTATATCAAAATTAAACAACAATAGTGTCGGTTATTGATGAACCAATCATAGTAAATACCATATGAGGCTTTTCTATGAAAACAACAATAACAACATTAGCCTTGATGCTGGTTGCAGCTGGAGTTTCTGCCACTGAACTAGTACATCAATTCAATTCGCCAGCTTTTTCAGGAGTCGGTTACAGTAGTCACGTGCTAACAATCGAGCAACTGGAAGCCACACGCCGGCAAAAACTACGAGAAGAAGAAGCAAGCAGATTAGCCAAAGCTGAGCTTGCAGCCAAACAAACCAACATAGCTAAATTCCTAGTCAACGTAGAAAGTCGTATCTATGCTCAGTTGAGCAAACAGTTGGCAGACTCGTTGTTCAGCGGCGGCGGCACCACGGGTAGCATGGATTTTCAAGGCACCAACATCAGCTGGGTCAAAACCTCTACTGATGTAACATTGACCATTCTGGAAAGCAATGGCAATCGCACAGAGATCACCGTGCCACTAGCGAGTTTTGCATTTTGATGAAAGTACTGTTTTTGTCATTGTTGCTGATGATAAGTGGATGTGCCACTTTGGATCAAACACAGTTTGATGTGCAACCTCCCAAACTGGTACCACGACAGAACTTGCTGACTACATTACCTGAGTTGGATGGGCCAAGAATACCCATTGCTGTGTACGGATTCACAGACAAAACTGGTCAGAAAAAAACCAATGACAAACTGGCGCTGTTTAGCACAGCAGTCACACAAGGTGCCGAGGTATTCCTGATCAAGGCCTTGCAGGACACTCCCAACTGGTTCACTGTGGTTGAACGTGTGGGCTTGGACAATCTTATCAAGGAGCGACAGCTTATACGCAATCAACGTGAAGTTTACGAAGGTAAAGATGCCAAGCCGCTCAAACCCTTGTTGGTGGCTGGACTCATGATTGAAGGTGGCATCATTGGCTACGACACCAACATAACGTCAGGTGGCACTGGTGCCAGAATACTGGGCATTGGTGCCAGTACACAATATCGAGTGGATGAGATTGTTATTTCCATGCGAGTTATTTCAGTCAACACCGGGGAAGTGTTGCTGAATACGGCTGTGAGCAAAACTGTGTTTAGCACAGCTCACAATCAGGGAGTTCTCAAATTTGTTGATGTTGGCACAACCAGCATTGAACTTGAGAACGGGGCTGCTGTGAATGAGCCCACAACATACGCTGTTCGAATAGCCATCGAACAAGCGGTGTACGAAATGATCCAAGAAGGAGTCAAACGCAAACTTTGGTCATACAAAAAGGGTACCAGCCCAAGGAGTGAGGATGAGGATAGTAACTCGCCCACAAAACAAAAATGAAAATTACAAGATCTCTCAAAGGGACAATATTTGCACTGGGCATGATGGCGTTATTCCATGTTCAAGCTTCAAATGAAATTTATATAGAGCAAGTGGGCGATGATGCCACTGTGACTTTAAAACAAGCAGGCAGCAACAACACCATTGGCAGTGCTCTAGCGCCGGCCTTTATTGGCGGCGGTCAAAATGTTGTATACATTGAACAGTCAGGCAGTAGCAATCAACTGGCCATGTTGGTCAACGGTGCTGGCACCACTGTAACGTCTACAATCATTGGTGATAGCAACCAACAGACCATAACTTGCGGAACCAGTGTCAGTGCCAGCTGTAGTGGATCTGCAATCACGCATACCATAACAGGGGACAACAACGATGTGCAAAGTATCCTGGGTACCAATGGTGGAGCACACACCAGTAACATCACAGTGTTGGGTGACTACAACCATGTGACGCATAGTAGTTCAGGATCTGGAGCCAACTCAGCCACAATCAATGTCACTGGGTCAGGTTCTGGCGCTACTCCAAATGCAATCACTGTGACACAAAGTGGTATGAATACTCAAAGTGCAACCGTCAATGCTTCGGGCAATAACATTAATATCAGTATTATTCAGTCTGACTAACGCCTGGGCTGGAGTGGGCAAGGTGACTGAACAAACTGGTCCTACTGAAATAGTACGGGCTCGAAAAAGCATATCCAGTGCTGTAAATACCACAGTGGAAATGAACGATACAATTGTCACAGCTCGATCCCGAGCTGAATTGACTTTTGATGATGCTACCAAAGTCAAAATAACCGAACAGTCAAAGCTGATAATTGATGACTTTGTGTATGATCCCAAACAAGGTACAGGTAAGTTGACCATGAAAGTGGCCCTGGGCACGGCTAGATATGCTTCGGGACAGATTGCTAAAAATTCACCTCAACAGGTTGCGGTCAGTACACCCACAGCTTCTATTGCTGTGCGCGGAACAGACTTTTCAATGACTGTGGATGAGCTGGGTCGCAGTCTCATAATGCTGTTGCCCAGTTGTGATGACAAGACATGTGTGACGGGCGCTATTGAAGTCAGCAATGAAGCTGGCAGTATTCTAATGACACAGGCCTATCAAGCCACACTGGTTTCCACAACTGACACTGCACCCACAAGACCAGTTGTGTTAAACATTGATCAGGCCAACATCAACAACATGTTGATTATCAGCCGACCCCGAGAAATTACAGACGAACAAAAAAACTCCCGAAGAGACACACGCACTGCCCTGGACGTTAATTTTTTAGATCGAGACTTTTTGAAGCCAGCGGATCTAGGCAATGAGTTGGACGCATCTAATAGACTGGATCGCAACGCCCTAGATGATGAGTTGTTGCCCAACGTGCTGGATGCTGTGAATGCGGCCTTGGCAGCCACTCAAGAAGCCATGAGCACCACCCTGAGCATGTTGCCTGGCTATGATGCCAGTTCAGGCCTGACGTGGCGAGTAAATGATCAAGAACAACTAATATTGACCAAATACAGTAACCATGTGTTTGAGCTAACTGTGCCCCGTGAGCAAGGCGCAATATTGGATCTACAACAGGATGGCATTCCTGTGTACCAGAAAATTAACTCAGGTGGCACCACCACAATAACTGTTGTCCAAAGTCAATAAATACTACTATAAAAACAAGGAGCCAACATGGGAGATATTTTCAAACTGATTGGTGATCTAGGGTTTCCGATAGCAGTTGCGCTTGCTGGCGGCTACTTTGTGTATCTCACAATCAAGTTGTTACTGGCAGGTGTGCTAAGTGCAATCAAAGGCATGGCTGGCATTATTACTGCACTAGACAATCGAGTCAGAACCATGAATCACGACGTCATACGCATTGATACCATTGTGTCAAATGCACTAGGACTCAAGCCCGACACTGATCGTATTGCACGAGCCGACGGCAAGAACGATGCCCGGAGAGACTGATGCTTTACGAAGTTAATTTTGTATTGAATTTAGATTACCTAGCATATCTTTTGATAGGTCTTGGGCTTGGTTATATCATGATCTTGGGTGTGACCGGTGATTACCGTGCCACAAAACTTGACAGAATGAAAGATGATCTTGCTGCAAAAAAAGAATGGATCCGCATGGTGTCTGAGGCTAAAAGACAAAAAGGAAAGTACAATGCTACATCTAGATTATAATTGGGATCTGGGACCAGGATATATTGTACCAGACGCTGAATTAAACACCGAGAAACTGGGCTGGAAACATGGACAGTTCTGGCAGATGATCGAAGTCAATGGAAAGTTAAGATTGCACCAGGTAGATCCTATAGTGCAATTTGTTTTAGAAGGATCTAAAAATGAGTGAAGTAGTTGATTTAGTAAACAAGTACGGATTTCCTATTGTGATGGCTGTGGGCATGGGCTACATCATCAAGTATGTGTGGGAATGGGCTACTAAAGAAGTCAAGCCGGTTATCAATGATGCCAACTCTGTGTTGATTGCTCTGATTGATCGCATTAGAATGTTGGACAACGATTTGATTCGGTTGAATCAAAAAGTAAACACAGTGTTGCATCTACGTGGTAAAATGATTGAATCAGATCGTGTTATGGAAACACAAAAAGTTGAGGCAGCGGCCAATGCCAAGTTTCACGAAGCCATGGACGAAGTAGACAAGACTGCGGTTGACAACAAAAAATCAGCAGGTGCTGGCGGCAGTAATTGAATTACTTTTCGTGGGCAACAAACTCACCGTTCCAGTTACTGGGTAAGTGTTGTTGCTTCATGAACTCACAGCGTTCAATCCACATTTTGTAATACTTGTCCATTTGCCCGCCAAATTTGCCGTGCAATTCTTCGCACAAGATAACAGCCGCGTCAAACTGTTTCTGACGGTATAACTCATGCATCTTGTTGTGTGTAGAAAGTTCTTTGGTATAATCTGCACCCTTGGTACGTAGTACTGTGTAGATCAAGTCTGCTACTGTCTTACCTTTTGGTTGTAAGTTGTCTAGCAACAAATAGAAGAAATCATCTCGAGTTCTGTTGTATGTTTCAGCACCAACAATGGCCAACACACCATAGGCTTTACAACGTGCTTCAAGTCGAGCGGCAGTTGAAACCATATCGCCTAATATGTCATAGCTGTGTCTGTCAGTACTGCCCATCTCCCCGATAAAGCCTATGCCTGTGTTACAGCCCCAGCCCATGGCTGCAGGAGGTAGGCCTTGTGCTTCCATTAGTTTAGTGTATTCATCAACAGCATCCAACATCTCTAAACCAACACGAACAATAGTTCTAGCATGGTTAGGATCTTCAATTGGAGCGCCATGTATGTGCATAGAGGCATCGCCCACATACTTGATAATCATACCTTGGTTATCCAGCATGGGTTGACTAATTGCATCCATATATCCGTTCATGTACCGGCCAAGTC
>Ga0315903_10006117_pt1 | contig 15477 bp, 10 predicted proteins | sample LakEriMetagenome_7_FD_203524 | JGI IMG/M metagenome (GOLD analysis project Ga0315903, IMG submission 203524) | Freshwater fungal communities from buoy surface, Lake Erie, Ohio, United States - Buoy 2 MA119 | ecosystem: Environmental > Aquatic > Freshwater > Lake | place: USA: Lake Erie, Ohio...
GGAACTACTGTTTCATATTGTAGGGTATTGTTTGGGGTTGTCGTCAAGTACTAAATTGGAGAAATCCCAAGATTTAAGCCGAGAAAGGGCCCACACAGATCATGTTCCAAAACAAAATGCCTCGCTATGAAATCTTGTCCAAAGACGCTATGGCCACCCTCGATAAGGGTTGGAAAAGAATTGTTAGTGAAATCGGCATTGAGTTCATGAGTGAACGAGCCTTAGAAATGTTTAGAAAAGCTGGTCAAAAAATTGAAGGCAACAACGTAAAATTTGATCCTGAATTCATTTTAGAACAAATTGCTAAAGCTCCCAGAGAATTTGATGTGCAAGCAAGAAATCCAAAGAATTCTGTGCACATTGGTGGCGACTCAATGGTATTTAGTGGTGTTTATGGACCTCCATTCGTAAGAGATGGTGCAGTAAGAAGAGAAGCAACCATGGAGGACTTCAGAAATTTCACCAAACTTGCCCAAGCCTTTCCTGAAATGGATTCTGCAGGTGGTGTTATTTGTGAGCCAAATGATGCTTCTTTGGATACACGACATATTGATATGACTTATGCACTACAAACATTGACAGACAAAATTTATATGGGAAATGTTGTTTCAGGAAAAAATGCTAAAGATGTTCTTGCAATGTCTGACATTGTTTTTGGTGGACGAGACAAAATTGAAAAAACTCCTTGCACAATCTCTTTGATTAATTGCAACTCTCCCCTTCGTTGGGATGATCGCATGCTTGATGCACAGTTTGAATATTCTGCAGCTAATCAGGCTGTTCTTTTAACTCCATTTCTATTGATGGGTGCGATGAGTCCGGTAACAATTCCTGCGACCCTTGCGCAACAAATTGCTGAAGCCTTAACTGGAATTACTCTTTCCCAATTAATCAGACCTGGATCTCCTGTAATTTTTGGATCATTCTTATCAAACATTGATATGCAATCTGGTTCTCCACAATTTGGAACACCAGAATCAGGAATTGGTCTTTTATGCACAGGTCAAATTGCAAGACACTTTGGATTGCCTTTTAGATCTGGTGGTGGCTTAAATTCTTCTCAAACAGCAGATGCTCAAGCTGGTTATGAATCTCTAATGACCATGATGCCAACATTTTTAGCTGGTGCTAACTGGGTAATGCACACCGCAGGCTGGTTAGAAGGCGGACTTGTTGCAAGCTATGAGAAATTTGTAGTTGACATAGAAATATTGCGAATGCTACAAGCAGAATTTACTCCACTTGAAATCAATGAAGAGTCATTAGCATTTGATGCACATGTTGAGGTAGGACATGGTGGTCACTTCTTAGGTGCTGCCCACACCATGGATAGATTCCGTGACTGTTTTTATCGTCCAATTCTTTCCTCCAGTGACAACTTTGAAAAATGGACCAGAAACGGTGCTAAAACTACCGATATCAGAGCTAATGAATTAGCAAAGAAAAAAATTGCTGAGTATGAAGCACCAGCAATGGATGAAGCAGTTAAACAAGAACTTGATGAATTTGTTGCCAAAAGATCGGCTGAACTCGTTAAGTGAAATCCGATATTGAAATAGCAAGAGCAGCTTCAATGCAACCGATAGTTGAGGTTGCAAAGAAAATCGGCATTCCAGAAGATGCGGTATTAAACTACGGCAAATTCAAAGGAAAAATTTCTCTAGATTTCATAAACACCTTAAAAGATAAATCCGATGGCAAATTAGTTCTTGTCACCGCAATGACTCCAACTCCTGCTGGCGAAGGAAAAACAACCACAACTGTTGGTCTTGGTGATTCACTAAATGCAATTGGGAAGAAGGCCATAATTTGTCTTCGAGAGCCATCTCTTGGCCCATGCTTTGGTATGAAAGGTGGAGCAGCTGGTGGAGGATTTTCACAAGTTGTACCAATGGAAGACATCAATCTGCATTTCACTGGGGATTTTCATGCAATAGGTGCTGCGCACAATTTACTTTCAGCATTAATTGATAACCATATTTACTGGGGAAATGAATTAGAAATTGACGTTAGACGCCTCACTTGGAAACGTGTTTTAGATATGAATGACAGATCTCTTAGAGAAATTGTTTCATCATTAGGTGGACCAGGAAACGGTTACCCAAGAGAAACAGGTTTCTATATAACTGTTGCAAGTGAAGTGATGGCCATTCTTTGTTTAGCTAATGATTTAGAAGATTTGGAAAGAAGATTAAGCAATATTGTTATTGGATACACCAGAGATAAAAAAGCAATAACTGCAAAACAGCTCGAAGCCCATGGTGCAATGACTGTGCTACTTAAAGATGCCATGATGCCAAATCTTGTTCAAACTCTTGAAAACAGTCCGGCCTTTGTTCACGGTGGCCCATTTGCAAATATTGCTCATGGTTGCAACACAGTTTTAGCAACTAAAGCCGCCTTAAAACTTGGTGATTTTGTTGTTACCGAAGCAGGCTTTGGAGCCGATCTTGGAGCCGAAAAATTCTTTAATATTAAATGCAGAAAATCTGGATTAGTTCCCTCTGCTGCAGTTGTGGTTGCAACTGTAAGAGCATTAAAAATGCATGGTGGTGTTGCAAAAGAAGAACTTGGCAAAGAAAACATTGAAGCACTAAAAAGTGGTCTTGAAAATCTTGGAAGACACATTAGAAATCTAGGCCAATTTGGTGTTCCAGCGATCGTTGCGGTGAATGAATTCACAGGAGACACTGAAGCCGAATTCAATGAAATCAAAAAATACTGCGAAACTCTTGGAGTTAAAGCAATTTTATGTTCACATTGGTCCGCAGGAAGTAAAGGTGCAATAGATCTTGCTAAAGAAGTAGTTGCTCTTACAAATGACAAGACTACTCAATTTAGAACGCTTTATGAAAATTCAATGACGCTATGGGATAAAACTAGCTTAATTGCCAAATCTATGTACGGGGCTCACGAGGTTATTGCAGATAAAACAATAAGAGAACAGTTTAAGAATTTGCAAGAATCAGGTTATGGCGAATTTCCGATATGCATGGCAAAAACCCAATACTCTTTCTCCACAGATCCAAATTTAAAAGGTGCACCTAGCGGACATGCTGTTCCGATCAAGGAAGTCAGACTTGCAGCAGGTGCAGAATTCATAGTTGTGGTGGCAGGAGAAATAATGACAATGCCTGGTCTACCAAAAGTTCCCTCAGCAAATTCAATAAAGTTGAATGACAACAACGAAATATCTGGCTTATTCTAATTTTGTTGTTTTTTTGTTAACTCAATAATATACAATCAAGTTATGAAGAGATTGAACAATTTAGTTGGAATGTTTATTTTGTTGTTCTTGGTTATTGTTACACTCCTAGGTATTTTCAACAGTTTCCCAATGAGTGGCTATGTATCGGTAGCCAATAAGTGGTTTGAAGGCGGCAAGGTACCTGTTCCACTTGACTATAAAAATAGTGAACTTAGATTTATTGACGTTGATTTCATATCTCCAAAAGAAAGCAGCGAAGATGGAAACTTTTTTTGGCTTCAAACAAGTGGGGATTTAATCACATTGACAAATAGAAATTTCTCAGATGTTAAAGGAACATTATCTTTTGATCTAGGTTTGGACCCTTGCAAAATATCAAGAGAGATTTTAATTGGAACACAAGAAGAAACTTTGCTGATCAAGACTAAAAAAGTTCCGAGCCCGGTTGAATTTGACTTTAACATAGAATCTAATTCTTCAATTTTTCTTTCAATAAATAGTTCTCCAAATACTTTGTGTCAAATAAATGAAGGCTTAAATAGAAAATTTATGGCAAGATTGAGCAATCTAAAGGTGAGTAATTTAAGTGTGGATTAAAATAAGGTTCAATTATATTTTTTTTATTCTATCCCTAGTTTTCTTTTTTATTAGGTTTTTAGGTTTTATTCGGACAGATATTGGATTTGATACATACGACTCACCCTCGTACTTCAACCCAACTTGGACTTCCCCAATAAGAATGCCATTGATCTCGTATGTCTTCTCGAATCTTGGCTATTTCGGTGCAATTGGTTTTGTACAAACAGTTGTGGGAATTGGAAGCTGGATCTTCCTAGCTTATTCAATATCTAAACTCAGCAACGAATTGTTAAATAAGGTTTTTGCTACGCTAATTGTATTTAGTTTGGGAATATCATCTCCCATTGCAGCGTTTGATTCAATGATTTTAAGTGAATCCTTAACAATAAGTCTTTTTAATTTTATTATGGCATTTATGTTACTGTTTTTTCAAAATTCAAAAATCTCTAGCATCATTGGTATGTCTATTTCGCTAATCCTGTATTCTGGTTTAAAGCAATCTAATGCGCATTTTTCACTTGTATTTATTATTTGTCTTCTATTTTTTCTTTTAATTTTTTTGCGTCAAGACTCAAGATTTAATTCATTTTGCTTGGTATTATCGACGGCTCTACTTGTAAATATTTTTTTTGTGTGGACTGCGAGACAGAACGATGAAATCAACTCGAATGTTGAAGTGACCAACATCATTGAGCGGTCTTTCGATACGTATCAATCTCAAAGTTGGTGGCTAGATAGAGGCTTTCCTGGAATTGCTTACCAGGCTTACTCTTCTCCTCCAACTCAACCTCCGATTGATACAACGCGGTCCCTTCCTCAAGTTAAGGCATGGGAAAAATTCGAAAAGAATTCTCCAATTGAAACATTCGCATTAAAGCATTTGGATTACTTGCTCTTAGCTCCAATTCTACCTAGTTATTTTATCCCTCATTACTCAGATTTCGAATCCATTTATTCTCCTTTAAGCAGGGGGTACCGAATGGATCTAAATAGAGCGGTGACAAATTTAGATTCAGGTACGACTAAGCCATTTTTTTTAGAAGAATTGAATTTACCCCCAACCTTTTGGTGGCAGACAAGTAGCGATCAATCTAAGTTTTTATTTTTACTAATTATTTTTCCAATTATCTTTTTTGCCTACAAATCATCCAGGAAAGCAGATAATTTTAACGTGGGTGTTAAACTTTCAATTAATTTTCTAACCTTGTTCACCTTCATGGCTATCTGGGCAAACTGGCACATTTCAGTCAACTACGAGATGCCTAGGTATCTGATGCCTTGGGCAATAGTTTTGAGAGTTATCTTCATTATTTGTATTGTTAGTCTCATTGAAAATACAAGAAAAAGAAGGATATTGATATGATGCTTTCAATAATCATTCCTGCCCGCAATTAGGCTGATAATATTTACAAAATTCTTTCTGAAATTGAATTAGATGTATATGAAATTATTGTTATTGACGGGAACTCCACTGATGAAACAGTACTAAACGCAAGCAAACACCCAAAAAACCAATAGTTGTAACTCAAAACTCTAAAGGCAAAGGAGTGGCACTTTCTCTAGGATTTAAAATAAGTGCTGGAGACGTTGTTATCGCCGTAGATGCCGATGGCTCTAATGATCCACGAGAGTTGCAAAATTATGTTAACCAGATTAATTCAGGCGCTGACTTAGTCAAAGGATCAAGAAATCTTTTTGGTGGAGGCTCAGAGGATCTCACTCAATTCAGGAACTTTGGTAATTTTTTCCTTACGGCTATCGCGAACATCGTGTTTAAAACAAAGTGGACAGATCTGGCCTATGGATACTTCGCGATTAGGAAAGATCTATTAAATAAGATGAAAATCTCTGAATATGATAGTAAAAGTAGTTTTTGGTTGTCATATGGCCAAGGATTCGAAATTGAAAGCTTAATCTGTTGTAGAGCAGCTCGAGTGGGGGCCAAAATAATTGAGATACCGTCATTTGAAAGAAATAGATGGAGCGGTTCGTCAAATTTGAAGTCCATTCCAGATGGGCTTAGAGCACTATTTGCAATTCTATATGAAAAAATTAATAAGTAATTCAAAACAATCAGAAATTTAATGTGTATTTAATGGTACTTTTGCTTAATGGCAACTAAAAAAACTTCAGAAATTACCTGGCTTATTTACGCCACACTTTACTCCCTAGTCTCAATTTTTATCATAAGTGGTTTTGGTATCTTAAACCCAGTAAATAGGAATTGGCTAAGTATCGGTGACGGAACTGGTCAGATTTCTTGGGAATTCTTTAGAGATCAACCTGTAATTCAATTTCCATTAGGATTAAATCCTAATTATGGATTAGAGATATCCAACACAATAGCTTTTGATGGGCAAATTCCATTAATGTCACTGATTTTACATCCAATATCAAGTTTTCTGCCCACCCCGTTTCAATACTTTGGTTTTTTTATTTTTTTCACTTTTTTATTGAATTTTTATGCCTCAACCAAGATATTTATTTTTTTTAAATTTAATAATTTCCAAACTATTTTAGGTTCAATAATCCTTTCTTCCCTTCCTATTACACTTAATCGAACAATTGAAAACACACACTATGCCTTATCCAGTACTTGGATTATTTTGGCTGCTATTTACTTATCACTGACAAAATCTATTTCGGCCTTAAAATGGTCCCTAATTGTAGTACTGATCTCGTTAATTCACCCGTATTATTTTCCCTTTGTGATTCTTATTTTTTTCTTTAGTTCAACTCTCATGCTATTTAACGATAGGCACCTATTTAAACAAATTGTGAAAATCTACTTCACCATGGTTAGCTCACTTATTTTTACCATGTGGGTTGTTGGATATTTTATTTCAGGAGTTGATTCAGCAGATGTTGGGTACGGATTATTCAGATCCTCGCTTAGTTCACTATTTGACTCCTCTGGGTGGTCTCAAATCTTTCCAGATTTAAAACAAACAGAAGGCGCATATGAGGGATTTGGCTATATTGGAACGTCTGCAATAGTAACTATTTTACTTTATTTAATTGTTTTGAGAAGAATACAAGTAAGTTATTTTAGGCTTTTTATGCCACTATTCATATCGGCAATTATTCTCTTTATACTATCTCTTTCTAATAAGATTTCAATTCTAGAGTACGAAATTTTCTCTTTCAATATTCCAAATTACATTCAGGATGTAGTCAGTATTTTTAGATCTAGTGGAAGATTTATCTGGCTTTTAAGTATCTTGTTGTTAATCTTCCCCCTTGTCCAGATTCATACTTACTTGAGCGCTAAAAACTTTTCTATATTTTTGGTTTTTGTGTCAACCATCACTTTCGTTGATTATTTTCCACAGTTAACTTCGCAGCGTGACATAAAATTTAGTGCTCCATTTAAATCAAATTTAACCGATAAGGCTTGGAAAAGTATTTTTGAGTGTTATGAAAATATCAGACTATACCCACCAACGGTGAGTGTGCAGAATTATTATAACTTTCTATTACTCGCATCCGATCAAGATTTAGGAATCAATACAGGACGTTTCAGTAGAGTTGATTCGCAAGAGATAGAACAAGCGTATGAAAGAATGCACAAAGAATTCAATACAGGAAAATTACAACATAACAGTTTTTATGTTTTTACTCAAGCAGACTTTATTATCCCCGAACTAGTTGAATTTCAAAAGAACCTTGCACTCCAGACCTTGGACGATGCGTCCGGATACGGCGAATTAAATGGTTTTACATTCATAGCTCCAAAAATCGCAGGTTGCGAGAAGGGTGATCAAATAAAAAGTAAGGTCATACGTTATGGAATTTCAGAGCCTAGAAAATATATGGGAGAAAAAATTCAATTTGGAATTGGAAAAGATACGAGTAAATATGTTTTGGCTGGTTTCTCCGCTTTAGAGGAATGGGGGGTTTGGAGTGTAGATAATGATTCAAGAATAATTCTAAACACTGCTAATCTTGAGAGCAAGACTACATTAATAATTGAGGCTAGAGATCTTTCCTATCCTCAAAACATATTTACAATTTCAATAAATCAAAAAAATGTTTATGATTGTAGTTTTGATTTAAACTTTTCCACTTGTGAAATTCCATTTGCCTTCAAAGATTTTGATCAGCGAATTTTGAATTTATCAATAAGTCCAAAAATTATTCGTAGTCCCAAAGATTTAGGGCTGAATGAAGATACTCGAAATCTAGGTCTAGGACTAAAAAGTATCTCAATTAATTAATTGAAAATTTTTAATCTCAAAAAACAAATCTCGCTCATCATTTCCTGTGCGACACGGCCCTGCATTTGTAATAATTTGAAGTCTTCGCACAAAAGCATCAGACATGTCAAAATTCACTGACAGTTCTTCTGATGTATCAATCAGTAAGTCTTCACCTATCGGAACATCTTGTCCGTCGGCAAGAGTAATTGTTTGTAATGGATAACATGAGGTCGTTCTAATCTCAAACTTTAAATTCACATTTCCTAAATTGTTTCCGAGAATGTAAATGTAGGGATTTGGACTAACAGCCCAACGCCATTGATCTAAATCAGATTTTTCAATTTCGGTGAATCCCACAAAATCTACGTGCTCAAACTCAGAAGTTAGAACTTTCGGGGTCGATTTTCCCGTTACGAAGCACCCCTTTTCGGTACCATTATCAATCGTTTTAATCCAATCAAAAATTGCGTATGGCTCAGCATTGGAGTTAAAGGGTTCGTTTGGATAGCCCGGGGGGAATGCTCCTGAATAACCATTTACTGTAGGGACTCCAATTTGAATTGCAAAAGTCATAGCCTCAATTTGGTCATACCACCATCCGCCAGGAACATCATAATAAAAGTAATCACACTTTGAAATAATTTCCTCTCTTTGTGACATCAAATCTGTATTCACTAATATTTTTGGGTCCCAACCTTTAAATGAATTTCTTTGTTGGTCTAGCAAAAGTGTTATTAAGCAGAAAAATACAATTAAACGTGATCTCTTGCTCTTAAACTTAATGAGCAATTTATCTGATGTGTAAAGAACCAAAAATAGAAAACTAAATCCTAGGATAATTACATATCTACTTGGATTTCTTATAGAATTAAACCCTGGAATATACTCGAAAAAAAATTGATGTATCGAGAATCTCTCAAACCAAAGTATGAAGTATACATAAACCGCAACTATTGTGATAATCCATTTTTTAAAGCTCAAAGAATAAATATTTAACTTCATACCAATAACTATCGAAAAGACTACCAATATTAATGAAGCTAACCCTACTCCAATACCATATTCTTTTTCAAAACTTAAAAATGAATTACTATAAAAATATTCGAATATTGCGCCGTTTAACTTAGTTCCGTCAATATTAGACCCGTTTGCGAGTAAATTAACTCTAGGTGAATTAGTGAATAGTTCAATTAGTGGTCTTGAAGGTTGATTTGCAACTGCAATATACACATATGCAAACAACCAGATAAAAAATACTTTAATAGGAAAAAGAAATAAATATGGTTTAATGTTTTGCCTAAAACTTTTTATGAGGAATCTCAAATTAGTTTCTTTGCTAATTAAACTAATAATAAGTCTTACAAATAATATTAAGATAACAAAAAACGCTCCGTACCAACAACTCAAGGCATAAATAAGCAAAAAAACAATATATAGTGATATTTTCCAATGTTTAGTTTTTTCGTTTACGTCACTAAGAATATTTTTTGTAAACAAAAAAAACCAAGACAAAAATGAATAACCAACGATATTTGGATTATATGTAAAGTAGTATACAAAACTTAAGCTTGAAATAAAAATAGGGATAGCTAGAAATTGAATTGATTTACTTGTAAAAAAAATTTTTGAGATATAAAACCAGCCCAAATTTCCAATTACCAGTAGTAAAATTGTTGTAATCGACCAAGAGTTTGCTAAATTCAGTCCAACAAATCTAAAAAATGAATAAATTATTCCTTGTACTAAGAAAACGTCAGAATAACCTAAAGCTTTATCAAAAGGATAAAAAAACTCGGTATTTCTAAAATCGACTAAACCATTAAACCATCGCCACCAGTGCTCATGCAAAATTATTTGCAAACGGGAATCAAACGGATCCCCAAGTAACCTATTTTCGAATATTGATCTAAATACAAAAAGAGTAAAAAATATACTAAAAAGAGGTAAAAAAAGGCTTAGAATTTTTTTCTTCAGTTGCATAGCAACTAACTGTCTCCCGCAGTGCTTCCAGGATCTGCGGCCGATGGGTCTGATAATTTATATTTATTGAGTGCCTCTTTAACAATTTTATTTTTAATTTCACCGTTTTTAACTAGAGAAATAAGGGACTGAATCACGATTGATTCTGCATCGACGAGGAAATGTCTACGAAGTGCTCCCCTAGTATCTGAGACTCCCCAACCATCAGTTCCGAGGGTATAAAAATCTTGTTTCAGATATGAGCGTAATTGCTCAGGAACAAGTTTCATCCAATCTGAAACTGCAACAATTGGGCCATCATGTTTTTTCAATAGTTCTGTGACAAATGGAACTTTTGAATCTTCATCATTATTTAGTAGGTTAAATCTTTCTGTTTCTAATCCATCGCGTCTTAATTCATTCCAAGAAGTAACAGAGTAAACATCTGCCAAAACATCAAATTCTTCTTTTAGCATTTTTTGAGCTTTCAAAGCCCAAGGCATTGCAACACCTGAAGCCATAATGGCAACCCTTGATAGTTTTGATTTTCCTTCAGCTTTTGAGTAAAGATAGGCACCTTTTAGTAGAGATTCAATATCCAAATTAATTGGTTCGTCAGGCTGAGTAATTGGTTCGTTATAAACAGTCATGTAGTAGTAAATATTTTCTGGATTTTCTCCATACATTCTTTTCAAGCCATCTTGCACAATATGGGCTATTTCAAATCCAAATGCTGGATCATATGCAACAACTGCAGGATTAGTGGTGGCTAAAACCATTGATTGACCATCATCATGTTGCAAACCTTCACCAGTCAAAGTTGTGCGACCAGCAGTAGCACCAATGACAAACCCTCTAGCCATTTGATCCATTGCTAGCCAGAACTGATCACCAGTTCTTTGAAAACCAAACATGGAATAAAAAATATAAATTGGAATCATCGATTCACCATGTGTGGCATAACTTGTGGCAGCTGCAGTCCAAGATGAAACAGAGCCCGCTTCATTTATTCCTTCGTGAAGAATTTGTCCAGTTTCTGATTCTTTATATGACAAGAAGAGTTCACGATCAACTGATGTGTACTTTTGTCCCATTGGCGAATAAATCTTTGCGGTAGGAAATATTGAGTCCAAACCAAATGTTCTTGCTTCATCAGGAATTACTGGCACAAATCTTGCCCCAATGTTTTTATCTTTCATTAAATCTTTAATCAATCGCACAAAAGCCATTGTTGTTGCAACTTGTTGTTTTCCTGAGGATTTTTTCACAACATCATAAACTGCGTCCCCTGGTAAAACTAACGGTTTATTTGTAGTTCTTCTTTCTGGAAGATATCCACCAAGCTGTTTTCTTCTTTCATGCATGTATTGAATAACTTCATCATCTTTACCTGGGTTGTAATAAGGAGGATATTTTTCATCAATTTTGGAATCTGGAATATCCAAATACAATGTGTCTCTAAATTTCTTTAAATCTTCAACTGTTAATTTCTTCATCTGATGTGTGGCATTTCGACCTTCAAAGTGTGAACCAAGAGTCCAACCCTTAATCGTTTTTGCAAGAATTAAAGTTGGTTGACCCTTATGCTCTGAGGCTGCTTTATACGCTGCATACAGTTTTCGGTAATCATGACCACCGCGTTGTAGAGCCCAAATCTCATCATCGGTCATTGGTTCAACTAAAGCTTTTGTTCTTGGATCTCGACCAAAGAAGTGTTCTCTAACGTAGGCACCACTTTCAGTTTTGTATGTTTGGTAATCACCATCTGGTGTTGTGTTCATTAAGTTAACAAGGGCGCCGTCAGTGTCCTTTGCAAGTAATGGATCCCAAGTTCTTCCCCAAATTACTTTTATAACATTCCAGCCTGCACCTCTGAATAAACTTTCTAATTCTTGAATTACTTTGCCATTTCCTCTTACCGGTCCATCAAGTCTTTGCAAATTTGCATTTACCACAAAAGTTAAATTATCTAATTTTTCTCTAGCAGCTAAAACAATTCCACTAATTGATTCTGGTTCATCCATTTCACCATCACCAAGAAATGCCCACACTCTTTGATCAGTTGTGTCTTTGATGCCGCGAGCATGTAGATAGCGATTAAATCTTGCTTGATAAATTGCATTTAGTGGACCAAGTCCCATAGAAACTGTTGGAAATTGCCAAAAGTTTGGCATCAAACGAGGATGAGGGTAAGAAGGTAAACCTCCACCAGAATGTGAAAGTTCTTGTCTAAATCCGTCTAATTGGGTTTCACTTAATCTTCCTTCTAGAAATGCTCGGGCATACATTCCTGGAGATGCGTGACCTTGGAAAAATATTGAGTCAGCACCCCCTGGTGCATCATGTCCCCTGAAAAAATGATTAAAACCAACTTCATAAAGTGATGCACTTGATGCATAAGTTGATATGTGTCCACCAACACCATATTTTTGGGCACGATGAACCATGATGGCAGCGTTCCAGCGAATGAATGCTCTAATTCTTCTTTCCATAAATTCATCCCCTGGAAACCAAGGTTCTTGATCAGGTGGAATTGTGTTTATGTAATCAGTGCTTGCAATTGTTGGTACTTCTAAACCAAGCTCAGCAGATCTGCGCAAAAGCTCCAGCATCAAATATTTTGCACGACGATTACCACTATTTTTTGCAACGGCCTCTAAGGATTCCCGCCATTCAGATGTTTCATTTGGGTCATTGTCTACGTACTGAGAAGGAATATGGGCATTACCAAGTGGGTTGTTTTCAAAACTTGCAGACACTTTTGTTTGGTCCCCTAGCTGACGAGGTAAAGCTTGTGGCCTAATCGACGTCTTCCCAAAGTAGCCTAATCTGCTCCCCGGCAGGAGTAAATCTGGCTATATATATGTGTAAGGGTTTGTACTCAGGGCCAAAGCACCCGCTCTAGCCAAGAAGGTTCTTTGGGCTTTAGTGTTACAGCCGTGAGCACAGCAAATTGTTTCCTAGGCCCTTTCGTTGCCAATGATTGATTTATTTATTGATGGTGTTCGTCAAAAATCTTCCCAAAATGAGACTAGAAACATAATTCACCCAGCAAATGGCAAAGTTGTTGAAGTTGCTCAAGAAGCATGTCCTGTTGATGTTGAATATGCAATCAAAGCGGCTCGAAAAGCCTTTGATGAAGGGTCTTGGCCAAAAACGACTAATGCTCATCGAGGCTTAGTTTTAAACAAAGTTGCTGAAATTTTGCAACGAGACAAAGCATTGTTTGCAAAAGCTGAATCCAGCGACACTGGCAAAAGAATCATTGAGTCCGAATATGACATGGATGATGTCATTAAAGTGTTCAAGTATTTTGCTGATTTAATTGCTAAACAAACTGATAGAAAAGTTGCTGTTGATAGAGAAAATATCGAAAGTACTATTCAATATGAGCCAGTTGGTGTCATTGGTTTGATCACCCCTTGGAATTACCCTCTTTTGCAAGCTTCCTGGAAGATCGCACCAGCTTTAGCTGCTGGTTGTACTTTTGTAATTAAACCCAGTGAATTAACTCCCAGCACAACTTCCCTGTTAATGGATACTTTGACTGAAGCAGGGGTTCCAAATGGAGTTCATAATTTAGTTTTAGGATCAGGTGCTGTTGCTGGTTCCCCATTGAGTTCTCATCCTGATATTGAAATGGTTTCTTTCACCGGAGGTCTAATTACTGGAAAAAAAATAATGGCTACAGCAAGTGAAACTGTTAAAAAAGTTGCTCTAGAACTTGGAGGAAAAAATCCCAATATTGTTTTTGCTGATGCTGATATGGATGCAGCAATCGATAATGCACTAACAGCAGTATTTCTTCACTCGGGTCAAGTCTGTTCTGCTGGAGCAAGATTATTAGTTGAAAAATCAATTCACAAAGACTTTGTGGCAGAAGTTGCTAGACGAGCTGACTTAATCAGACTAGGTGCTCCTGAAGACTCTTTTGCTGAAACTGGTGCACTTATTAGTGCAGCGCATCGAGATAAAGTTGAAAAGTATGTAGCAAACGCCATTGCTGAAGGTGCGCAATTAAAAGCTGGTGGAAAAAGACCAACTGAGTCACATCTGCAAGAAGGTTTTTATTACAGACCAACCGTTTTAGATAACTGTCACGCAAAAATGCAATGTGTGCAAGATGAATCATTTGGACCTGTATTAACTGTTGAAACTTTTGAAACTGAAGCAGAAGTTATATCTCTAGCTAACGACACCATTTATGGATTAGCAGGAGCAGTTTGGACAAAAGATATTGCAAAAGCAAATCGAGTGGCAAAGCAATTACGCCATGGAACTATCTGGATTAATGATTTTCACCCCTATGTTCCTCAAGCCGAGTGGGGCGGATTCAAACAGTCGGGTTTTGGTCGAGAATTAGGGCCAATGGGATTGGCGGAATACCAAGAAGCAAAGCATGTTTGGCAAAATCTAAAACCAGCACCATCTAACTGGTTTGATGGCAAGGAGTAGCGAAATGAATTCACTTAACAGCTCTCCTGCTATTTCGGTACGTAACTTGTGGAAAGTTTTTGGTGATAATCCAGAAAAAATTGTTAATTCTCTAGACGCCGATCTTTCTCGTTCAGAGTTAAGAGCAAAGACTGGTAACACTGCTGCTGTAAAAGATGTTTCTTTTGACGTTGCCCCTGGTGAAGTTTTCGTTGTGATGGGATTATCAGGTTCGGGTAAGTCAACATTAGTTAGATGTTTAACTCGATTAATTGAACCAACTGCAGGTTCAGTTTTATTTAATGGTGAAGATGTATTAAAAGCTGATCCTGCCAGATTAAGAGAATTAAGAAGAACAGCATTCTCAATGGTTTTTCAACATTTTGGACTACTACCGCATCGTAAAGTTATTGACAACATTGCATATTCCTTGGAAATAAATGGTGTTAAAAAAATTGAAAGACATAAGAGAGCTCAAGAAGTAATTGACTTAGTTGGTTTACAAGGTTATTCAGAAGCATATCCAGAACAACTATCTGGTGGTATGCAACAACGAGTTGGTTTAGCAAGAGCTTTGGCAGTTGATCCTCAAGTTATGTTTTTGGATGAACCATTTTCTGCTCTTGATCCATTAATTAGACGTGATATGCAAACAGAAGTAATTAGATTGCATAAAGAAGTTGGTAAAACAATGATTTTTATTACCCATGATTTATCTGAAGCGATGAAACTAGGTGATCGAATTGCAATCATGAGAGATGGCGCTGTAGTACAAATGGGAACTGCTGAAGATTTAATTGGAAAACCTGCTGATAAATACGTTGCAGATTTCATGCGTGATATTTCAAAATCTCATGTTTTAACGCTTCGCTATTTAGCAAGACCTGCAAGACCTGGGGAAGCAACAGATGGGCCTGAACTTGATTCATCAACCATCATTAGAGATGCGTCGCAAGTAATTTCGCAACATTTGAAACCTGTGAGAGTAAGTGAAAACGGAAAAGCATTAGGAATAGTTTCAAGTGAAGATATTTTGAAATTAATTTCTGGTGATGCTCGTTGATTTCTGCTATAAAAGAGATTAAAACTCGCTACTTA
>Ga0315903_10006118_pt1 | contig 15477 bp, 23 predicted proteins | sample LakEriMetagenome_7_FD_203524 | JGI IMG/M metagenome (GOLD analysis project Ga0315903, IMG submission 203524) | Freshwater fungal communities from buoy surface, Lake Erie, Ohio, United States - Buoy 2 MA119 | ecosystem: Environmental > Aquatic > Freshwater > Lake | place: USA: Lake Erie, Ohio...
GGCCCCGCTACCAGTGGGGGGGCCGGTCTGTGGCTCGCCTCGCGACGGTCCACCCGGCGCTGCGCGAGCTGTTCGAGCGCGTGATCGCGCGGCCCGACCTGCCCTCCGACCTCACGATCCTGTGCGGCCATCGCACGGAGGCCGAGCAGGCGGCCGCGGTGTCGTCGGGCGCCTCGCGGCTCCCCTGGCCCCGCTCCAAGCACAACAAGACCCCGTCTCTGGCCGTCGACGTGGCCCCCCTCGTCGGCGGGTCCGTCACCTGGGACTGGGCCGCCTACCGGGCCGTGGCCCCGGTCGTCAAAGCGGAGTGGTCCAAGATGCAGGCCGAGGGGCGCTATCCGGGTATGTCTCTCGTGTGGGGCGGCGACTGGGTGCGCTTCCCGGATGGGCCGCACTGGGAGCTTGCATGACCTTGCTCCTGGCCCTGTCAACCGCGCTCGCGCAGGACCCCGCCGCGACGACGTCCGCCCCGACGTCCGACCCGTGGACGCTGCTCGGCGTCGGGCTCGGGTCGGCGGTCACCGCTTGGCTCGCCGAGCACATCCGCTCGCGCCGCAACGCTGCCCCCGCCGACGACCTCTCGCCGCTGCTCGCGCGCTCGGCCGACGGCGGCATCCTCCTGCTCCAGCGCCTCGCGCGCATCGAGGAGTCGGTCCATGATCTCGCGTCCGCACTCGCCGTCCTTGCCCGTGCTGTCTCCGACGACGCATCCATCTCCAGCGTCCGCCGACGGCGCCCGACCGGCGGGAACTGACCCTCGGCCCGCGGTGCGCTCGGCGCTCGTCGAGATCGTCGCTGCGGTGCGCGCCTTGAGCGGCGACGACGCGGGCGATCGGCTGGAGCACGCGCTGCGGCTCGTCGGGCCCTAAGAAAAACCCCCACCCGGACCATTCCGAGTGGGGGCCTATCGGATGCGAGGTCCGGCCCGGAGCCTCGCACCAGGTGCCTACCCGACGAGTGGCGACGCGTCGAGGGTGTCGACGATGCGCCGCGCCGTCTCGATCGCGGCGTCGTGCGTCGTCGACCGCGACGAGATCACGACGACGTCTTCGCTCGCGCCGCAGAGCGGCGACCAGCGCAGAGTCCAGCGCACGCCGTCGACGCGCTCGTACAGCTCGATCGTGCCCCACGGGCCGAGGGTGTGAGTCGTCACGAGTCACCTCCCGGGCGGTGCAGACCGTCCTCGATCGCCGTGGCCGCGCGCTCGACTGCGAGGGCGGCGGCCAGCTGGAGCTCCTGCAGCCGGTCCGCCTCACGCCGCAGCCACGCGACGACAGCCGCGCGCTCTCGGATGCGCTCCGCGCGCAGCTCACGTCGCGCGTCCACCGCCGCGCCCTCGGCCCGCTCAAGGGCGGCCTCGAGGTTCGCAACACGGCGACGCGTCGCCGCAGCTCGACGGGCGGCCGGTGTGACCGCCGCGTACGGCACGGCGCGAGATGCCAGGACGTCCCACACCCCGCGGGCCAGCTCCTCTGCCTCGGCCTGCAGCTCGCGCTGCTCCGCGCCCTCGAGGTACACGACCAGGTCGACTGCCTCCTGCACCGCGTCGCGGAGATGATCGCGCCCGTTGTCCCGCTGGAGCGGCACCCCGTACCGTGCGAGGCCCTGCGCCCGGCGCGCGAGGTACAGCTCGCGCAGCACAGGGTCTGTCGTGCGCTCGATGACGTCGAGCCAGAGGTCGCCGGTGCCAGGCGTCGGCGGGGGCTCGGGCTGGAGCGCCGCAAGGGCCTGGAGCTGGGCCCGGTCTTCGTTGGGTGTGGTCACGACTGCACCCGATGCGCACCGGCGTCGATCGCGTCGATCGCGTCGCAGCAGGCGGCGCAGACCTCGGGCAGGTGCTGCAGGTAGCGCACGACGGCCGCGCACTCCGCCGCCGCCGCCGCGGCCCGGTCCTCTCCCGACCCGCCGATCGTGCCCGTCGCGGCGCGAATCGCGAGCTTGTCCAGGTTGCGGGCCTGCACCTCGTCGAGCGTCCGCCCGTGCGCGACGGCCAGGTCGCGGACCCACGCGGCCACCTGCGACGGGTGCTGAGCGTATGCGAGCACGGCCCCGAGGCTGCCAGGCGCGACGTCCTCTGTGCGCACCCACGGCTGCTCGCGCCGCGCGACGAAGAGCTCGTCGCGCTGCAACGTCGCGCAGGCGGCCGCGTACCACAGGACGTCGCCGAGCTCGAGCACGAGGCGGTCGACGTCGACGGGCACGGAGTCGCGCAAAGACTTTTGGAAAAGCGCGGCCACCTCGCCGACCTCGGCGACGAGGCCGAACGCAGCGTGATCGAGGGCCGCGTCGCCCTCGCGGATCGAGGCGCGGGCGAAGGCCCAGGCGGCAATCTGATACTGAGCGGACGTCACGGGGTCACCTCAGGTGCAGGCAGCAGGCCGTGCTCGACAAGCGCGTCGAGGAGGCGGTGGGGCAGGATCCAGTCGCGCAGGACGGTCCCGTCGGCATAGCTCAGCTCGTACGCCGGGCCGCGCCGCAGCACGGCTGCGAGCGGAACGGACCCCCGGCGCAGAAGGCTCAGCTGTCCTGTCGTGGTCCAGGTGTAGGAGGGCGGGAGAGGGCAGGGGTTCACGGGGTGCTCCGAGGTGGGGTCTTCGCAAGGGAGTCGCGCACGATCTGAGCCAGGCGCACCGTCGTCATGGCCTCGCCGACGAAGAGACACTTCATGTAGCAGTGCAGCTCGTAGTCGCTGAGCCCGAGGTGCTCCGCGCAGCTGGCCGCGCCGTGACCCTCGAGCCACTGCTGCCGGGCGTAGTGCAGGGCCCCTTCGAATTCGCCGACCCGGTGCAGGTGGCCCTGCTGAAGCAGCCAGCCAGGCGTCCACGGTTTGCGCACGACGCGGCTCACTGGGCAATCCTCGAGGCAGTGACCGCGGCGAAGCCACCCGACACGGCGAAGCACACGAGCCAGAGGACGTGCAGCGGCGCGGGCGCGCAAGTGAAACCGAACGCGGCGACGGCGTACACGAGGGACAGGGCGGCAGGGATGATCGGGCTTTTCATGCGTTCTCCTGAGTGACGAGGTGCCGCGCAGCAGCGACGCGACACGAGGTGGGACTGCGGGGCCGGGTGCAGGTGCTCACCGCGGCGGCGACCTGCGGCCAGGTGAGGCCGGCGGCCCGGAGGCGATGGAGCTCCGCGCGCTCGGCGCGGGTCCAGCGGGGGCGCGGCGGCATGTCAGGCGCTCACGACGTGCGCGATGTCGCCGATCGTGTCGACCGGCTCGTGCGCCCCGTCAGCCAGGGTCACGACCCAGCCAACGTTGCTGGCATCGGCGTCGTCGTGCCAGATGGTGAAGCCGTCGAGGGTAATGCTGCGGTCGGTGTTCTCGGAGGCGCGGGGGAAGGCGAGGAGGATGTCGATCGAGGTCATGGTCGTTCCTGCGGGGTGGTGGGGGTGCTCAGACGGAGGCCAGAGCGCAGCGGGCGCCGGCAGCGCGGATGCGCGGGGGGCAGGCGGCGCGGACGTGGGCGGACATCTGCTGCCGGCGGTAGCCGAGCGCCAAGAGGCACAGGGCGACGGTGGCGTAGTCTCCGGCGGCGCCGGCTTCGGCGGCGAGGGCGTAGAAGTCGAGGGTCATGGGCGGCTCCTTTGCGCCGAGGACTCCATCGCCCCCGGACACTCAGACTTTACGCCGGCGCGATCAAGCGTGCAAGGGCTGCACACTTGATCGCGTTGCTTTTTTCGTGGACTCACTCCACCGACGCGACGAGCTTCCGCAGCAGGCGCTCCTTCTCGCCGAGCAGCGCGTCGATCTTCGCCTGTGCGATCTCGGCCCGGCGCTGGGCCTGCGCGATCGCGGCGGTGGCCGCGGCCGCCTCGGCCCGGCAGGCGACCAGGTCGGCGCGCAGCGCGAGGAGCTGCTCGGCCGTCTGTACTGTGCCCTGCGGGTCCGGCGCGACAGGGGGCGCGCGTCGGGTCTGCGGGTCTGACGACACGACGACACGCACCGGCCGATCGGGCCGCAGCAGCTCGCCGTCGTCAGTCGCCCGTCGGGCCGCGCCCGCGAGCAGCAGTCGTGCCCCGAGGACCTTCGCCGTGCGCGCGGGGTAACCCTCACGTCGCAGGGCCTCGGCCACCTCCTCCCAGCACAGCGTCGCGTTCGATGCGATCTCGATTCCGCGGCGCAGCTCCGCGGCGGTGTAGAACGTGCGCACAGTCGCCTCACTTGCCGAACAGGGGACGGGGACCGCGACGAATAGACCCGTCGCTGTGGCGCCGTCGCTCGGCGCCGTGGGCCAGCAAAAACGAAGAGCAGCCCTGCGCGCTGCGTCGCGGATACCCCGCAGCCTCGAGGGCGATCGCGACGTCGCGCCAGGTGCGCCGCTGGTCGGCGGCAAGCTCGAGCCCGCGCCGCAGCTCTGCGGCGGTCCACACGCGTCGTTTCATCGAAACCTCAGGGGTTATACGTGGCCGCGGCCAGGCGCTCGAGCACCGTCGCGCAGTGTCGCGCGGCCTCGCGCTCGAGCTCGGGCCGGTAGGTTTGCGCGGCGACGAGGTGCGCCTGCCGCGCGAGCTCGGCGTATCGAGCAGCGACGGCGCGCTGGTCTGGGTCTGTCGTCGCTGCCCGCAGGCGGCGCGGCGGGAGGTGCATTCGCGCGGCCCGCGTCTCCGCAGAGCGGGCCGTGCGCCCGAGCTCTGCCGCGATCTCGGCCCAGCTCAGGTCGCGATCGCGGCAGAGTGCGCGCAGGCGTGCCTCCTCGGCCAGCGTCCATGCGCGGCGCGGGCTCATCAGTAGGGGCAGTCGTCGGCAGCAGGTGCGAACGGGTCCGCGTCGACCGGGGCCGGCAGCGCCTCGGGCTCGGGACCGGGCGCGAAGAGGCGCAGCCCGACAGGGCCCGCGGAGGGCGCCGCTGGGGCTGCTGGGGCCGCCTCAGCCGTCGGCTCGGGCGTCGGCTCGGGCGCGGGCTCAGACGCGGCCACGGCGTTTTTCCGGGCCTTCCTCGGGGCGCGCGGCGCCTCGGCCTCGACCGCGGCGACGGGTGCAGGCGCGGCAGCGGGCACGTCGACCGGGACCCCGGCCGGTGCCTGGTCCGGCGCGACGGCCTCGACCGCGGCGACAGACGCAGGCTCGGCCGCCGGCAGGTGCTGCCAGGCGGCCGCGGGCTCCGTCGCGGGCAGATAGTGCCAGGCGTCGGCACCCGTCGCGGCGGCGGCGAGCAGCGACAGGCGATCGAGGGTGTCGTCGAGGGCGCGGGCCTTCGCCCGGAGTACGGCGAGCTCCGCGTGCTCGATCACGGTGCGGAGGTCCTGGGGTGTCAGAGGGGGCACGGTCTACTCCTGAGTGGGCGTCGAGGTGGTGAGGCGCTCCGCGAGCCAGGCGATCGCGGCGGGGGCGTGCTTCGGGGGCAGGTTGCCGATCGTCGGCTTTTTTCCGGCGACGAGCAGCTCGTCGAGGTGGGCGGGGTCGTGCCCGTGCTCGCGGGCCCAGGCGAGGATCGGGTGCTCGGCCTCGGGTGCCGGCGCCGGCTGGGGGGCGGGCCCGTCCAACCAGGGCGGCCGGCGCAGCGTCACCGTGACCGGGCGCCGGCCCGGGTGCGCGATCGTGACGTCGACCGGGGCCCGCAGCTCGGGGCTGCCGGCCACGCGGATTCCGCCGACGGTCTTTCCGTCGACCGTGACCCGCGGATCGTGGCAGAGCCAGACCTCGTGCCCGATCATCGCACCGGCGATCGTGCTGCCCGTGATCGCCTGGCCGAGCCCGCGAAGCAGCTTTGCGTTCGTTTTGTTTAGGACGAGGGGCCGTTCCCCGTCGAATTGCACCGTCGTTTTCTCGTCCTGGCCGCCGCCGCGCGGGTTGCGCATGCGTTCGACACTGAGGCCGGCGATGCGCACGATCCACCCGCGCTCAGCGCTGGCGAGGTCGGCGGCGCGCAGAAAGCGCGAGGGCACGGTCGCGTCCCAATCCTGATCCGCGATCGTCGCGGGCTGGTCGTCGTTCACGTTGTCTCCTGCTCAGAGGTGGTCGTCTTCGTCGGCCAGAGAGTCGACGCCGGTCTGCTCGATCCCCGGCGCCCACCGCGGGAGCACGAGCGGGCGCAGCTCAGGTGCAGCCCCCGGCCAGCGGTCCTCAGCCTCGCACTGCGCGAGCACGTCGAGCAGGCCGGCGCGCAGGACCTCGCCCACGTACAGCGCGGCGTCGAGCTCGAGGGCGTACACGCCGACGTCGTACGGGGGCGCGGCCTCGTATGCGATCACGACGACACGCTCGACGTGCTGCCCGCAGGCGCGCAGTCCCTCGACGTAGTGTGCGAGCTGGCCGTGGTACAGCCGGCGCGCCACCTCCACCGCGATCTTGCGAGGCTCGACACTGGGTACGGCCTTGAGGTCGATCAGCGTGCCCGAGGCCGTCAGGCGGTCGATCCGGCCCTTGAGCGCCCGCCCGTGGTCCTCCCACGTCATCGTCAGCTCCGACCAGCCAGGCTCGGCGAGGAGCGGGCCGGCGACCGGGTGCGCGTGCAGCGCGTCGACGACCCCCTGAATCGTCGAGAAGTCACGCGCCGTCAGCAGGACGCGGTCGCCCGCAGCAGCTTTTGCCGCGGCAGTCCGCCGACCCTCGCTGAGCTGGTACTGCTCAGCGAAAATCTGCGGCTCCAGGAGCGCAGTGTGCAGCGCGGAAAACAGCGGGTCGCTGTCAACCGGCGGCGGCGAGCGGAAGTGGAGAGGGGAACGTGCCAGGAGCTTGAGCCGGGACCAATTCAGCCCGGGCAAGCACTGGTACGTCGCGAACGGGAGGTTGCGGTGCAGTGGCATGGAGTCCGTGTATCCCGTGCACGCAGAGCGTCAAGGTGCGGCAGAGTGCGTCGCGCCCCTTGCCCCTCGGGATCGTGTACGGTATACACGCCCCGTCACCCGGAGTCCTTCGTGCGTTTCACTGTCCCCGCCTCACTTGTGCCCGCCCTGCGCGCCGCTGTCTCACGCCTGACGGCGGTCGCGCGCGACCTCCCGATCCTCGTCGGGTACACCCGCCCCGACGGCCTGCACCTCCGCGCCTGCGACGGTCGCGCCGTCGACCTCGAGGCGACGATCCGCGGCGTCGACTGGATCGTGCCGAGCGACACGATCGCCGTGCCGGCTGATTCGCTGGCTCAGGTGCTCGCCGTCGTGCCGCGCGCACAGGATCTGGCAGTGTCGCTCCGTGGGACGAAGCTGCGCCTCTCGGCCGGCGCGGCGACCTGGGACCTGCGGACCGGCGACGCCTCCCTCGTGCCCCCGGGCGCGGGCCAGGCGCAGCAGGGATGGACCGTCCGCGTCGTCGCGGCGGACCTGGCGCGCGGGTTGTCCATCGCCCGGCCCTGCATCGGCGAGGAGGCGCGGTACGGGCTCAACGGGATCCACTGCGAGCCCGTGCTGCTCGGGGGCACGGGCGCCGAGGGGCTGCGCCTGGTCGCGACGGATGGGTCCCGGCTGGCGTTCGGCGAGCTCGCCGTCGAGACTCAGGGCCAGGACTGGGTCGGTGGCCGCCTCGGGCTCGTGCCCCCCGCGCTGGCCGATCACATCCTCGCGCTTGCCGCCGCAGAGCCCGCTGCGCGCGTCGTGCTGACGCTGTCCGGCCGGTGGATCGCTGCCGAGGCCGAGGGCGGCGCCTGGCGGGTGTGTGGACCTGCGATGGACGGCGAATTCCCCGACTACCGTCAGATCCTCGACGGGATGAAATTCGCATGCGTCGTGCGGGTCGCCCGCAAGGCCCTGTCGGATGCGCTGCGCCGTGCGACGGCGATCTCCCGCGAGGTGGCGATCGAAGCGCGCGAAGACGAGATCCTGATCACTGCGACGGACGCAGAGGCCGGCGAGCTGCGGGAGACGGTGGCCGCCGCGGTCGACCGGCCGGACAATCTGCCCCGCGGCCTGCGCATCGCGTACCTGGCCGACTGCCTGCGCGTCGTCGAGGCCGACGAGGTGACGGTGAGCCTGGGGCAGTCTCTCGACCCGGTGCTCGTGCGCGGCCGCGGCGCGGAGCTCGACGGCGAGTGGGTCGTGATGCCCCTGCGGCTCGGGTAGCAGGTGGCGTCATAGTGCGGCAGCGGGTAGGACGCGCAGGTGCCACCCGTACCCGCCAGCCCCCTTCTCCGCGCGATTCGCACGTCGAGGCTCTCTCAGGCCGAGCTGGCGGCGCGTGCAGGTGTCAGCAAAGCCACGATCACGCGCATTCTGCGGGAGGGCCGGCCACGGACCCTCCGCGCGGCTGCGGCGCTCGCGGCGGTGCTCGGCCTCGAGCTCGAGGACTGTGCGTGACGTACCCGCACCCCGGGACCTACGTCGGCGTCGACCCCGGGCAGCGTGGCGCGATTGCCCGCGTCACGGTCGACGCCGAGGGGCGTGTCGTCGCGCACCTGCTGCTGCACGGGCGCGACTATCACGGCCGACAGCTCAGGATCGGCCCGTGCGTCGAGGCCTTGCGCGAGGCCGGTGTCGTCGAGGCGGACGGCGTCGCAGTCGAGGCGCTCGGCCTGCGGCCAGGAGAGGGCGTGCGGGCCACGGCGACGGCCGCGGCCTCGTGGGCGGTGTGGCAGGCGGCCCTCGACCAGCTGCGCGGTCCCGGCCGATACGCCGTCGTCGACCCGCAGCGCTGGGGGCGCGTCGTCGGCCTCCGCGCGGGCCTGGGACGGCCGATCCGCAAGGCGATGGCCGTGCGCCTGGCCGCAGAGCTCCTCGGGGCCCGGGCTTGCCTCGTGCCCCCGCGCGGCCGCGAGCCCTCCGACGGCGCGGCGGACGCGGTGCTGCTCGCGTACGCCTCGGGGCGCGGCTTCTGAGGCCGACGCCGTGCGCCGCTTGCACGGCGATCGTGCGCGGGCTACACTGCGGGCATGACCTCCGATCCGCATCCCTCGCCTCTTTGGCCCGCTGGGTCCCTCCTGCGGGCCGCCCGTGAGGCGCGCCAGCTGACGCAGGAGCAGGTCGCCGGTCTGGCCGGCTGCGACCGCTCGACTCTGGCTCGCCTCGAGAACGGCGGCGCCCGGCCGTCGCTGTCGACGCTCGCCGCGCTCTGCGACGCGCTCGGGATCGGCCAGCGTGATCGCGGCCGGTTTCTCTGCTGACCCCTGCCCCCGTCCCCTTCGCGCCGGTGCTCCTTCTGTGTGCTCTGGGGGCGGGGGCTCTGGAGTCCTTCGTGCTGCAGCCGATCGAGTCCGCGATCCGTCAGGCGCTCCTGGCCGGGCACACCGCCGAGGTCGCCTGGTACCTGCTGCGCGTGATCGCGCGCCTGGCCCAGCACGTCGGGGCGCCCTACTCCGAGACGGAGTCGGCGCTGCGGCGCGCGTGGCTCGACGTCGCCGAGCACGGGCCCGCGGTGGGTGACGCGTGAGGGACGCCGGGGACCGCTACTACACCCCGCACGGCCTGGCCGTCGGACTCTGCCGGGCGGTCGTCGACACGGGCCTAAGGCGGCCGCGGCGCATCCTCGAGCCCTGCGCCGGGCAGGGTGCGATCACGCGTGCAGCGCGCGAGGTCTGGCCCGGCGCCTCCGTCGACGAGTCAGACCCGGACCCCGAGGCGGGCCGCGCCTGTCAGCTCACGCTGGCCGAGCTCGCGGCCGGCGCCCGGGGCCCGTATGACCTGGTCGTGACGAACCCGCCCTTCGCCGGCTATCGGCAGCACGTCGCCAACCTGCGGCGTCTGCAGGCCCGCGTCGGTGCGGCGCGTCTGGCGATCATCGTCCGCGAGACGGCCGTCGCTCACCTGCTCGACCAGGACCCGCCGACCTGGTCGTATCGCTCTCCGCTGCGCCCGCGGTGGAATGGGCCCGGCGGTGCGCAGTACCAGTCGCCCGACGTGTGCGGGGCCGAGATCCTCGTGTGGGAGGCGGCGTCGACGTTCCGCGCGCCGACGGTCATGCGCCGCCTGCCCGACTGGCGGCCGAGGGGGCGCCAGTGATGAACACCGTAGTCGTTCCACCTGGCACAGCCGACGCCCTCGACGCACTCTGCGCCGAGCATCCGGCGCTGGCGCCGACCATCGAGCGCCTGATGGTCGCAGCACACCTTTTCGCGCGGGACTTCGACGGCCCGATCAAGTCGGCGTGGGTGCTCGTTGACACACCTCCATCCAAATGGAGGTCGTGCACCAAGTCGGTTCGGGCGCCGTCGGTGCACGCTCTAGCGCGTGCGATCGGTGCTGATCCCTGGCACCTGGCTCTTGCACTTCTCGCCGTGGGCGATGCCCGCTGTAGCCCGGGCGCGTACCCAAACATCTATGGGGCCGTGAATCTGCGGATCCTGCGGTGGTGGCGGAATCGAAGGACGGTGTCGTTCGAGCTGAGCCCGCATGAATCATACAGAGGGCGCGAGGCCGACCTCGGCGCTAAGCGCTGGGGTGTGTGGTGGCCGAGGGCGCGCCAGTGACACTGCCCCTTCCGCCCGGGCAGACCCCGCGCGCCTGGCAGCTCGAGGCGCTCGCCGCGATCACGAGCTCGTGGCGGGCCGGTCTGTCGTCTGTCGTCGTGTCCGCGGCGACGGGCACCGGCAAGGGCTCGCTGCTCGCCGGCCTGGCCCGCCGGGCCGAGGCGAAGGGGTCGCGGGTGCTGATCCTCGTGCATCGTCGCGAGCTCGTCGAGGACCTCGCGGCCCGCGTCGCGGCAATCCCGGGCCCGCCGCCCGGCATCGTGCAGGCCCGACGCGACGAGGGCGACCGCGGCATCGTGATCGCGTCGGTGCAGAGCCTGGCAAAGCGGCTCGCCGGGCTCCAGCCCTACGATCTGGTCGTCACTGACGAGGCGCATCACGCCGTCGCGCCGACGTACCAGCTCGTCTATCGGGCAGTCGAGGAGGCCCGGCGCCGTGCGGGGAAACCCCAGCGGTACGCGCACCTCGGCATGACCGCGACGCCGTTTCGCACTGGCGGCGAGGGCGTGTCGCCGATCACGGGCGACGGCGCCCCGTTCCAGGCGATCGCGTACGAGCACGGCATCACTCAGGCGATCGCGGCGGGCGACCTGGTCCCGCCGCGCGGCACGGCGATCGAGACGCACCTCGACCTGTCCGCGGTGGAGATGCGCGGTGGCGACTACGACGAGCGCGGCCTCGAGCGCGTCGTCGACGTCGACGCGCGGAACGCTCACGTCGCGCAGCTCGTCGCCGAGCGCGCTGCGGGCCGGTCCTTTCTCGCGTTCGCCGTCTCTGTCGCCCACGCTGAGCGCCTCGCCGCGGCGTTTCGCACCGCCGGCCTGGCCGTCGAGGCGGTGTGGGGGAACATGCCCGCCGACCTCCGCGCACAGCGGATCGCGGAGTACGCCGCGGGCCGGCTGCAGGGCCTCGTGAGTCGCGACCTGCTGTTCGAAGGCTTCGACTCGCCGCGGACGTCACTCCTCGTCGCGTGCCGCCCGACACGATCGCAGATCATCGCCTGGCAGCTCGTCGGCCGCGGCCTGCGACTGTACGCGGGGAAGGTCGACTGCGAGATCCTCGACTTCGTCGGGTTTCTGCGCGTCCTCGACTTTGGCAGCGCGCCCGAGGCCGACGAAGAGGACGCGAAGCGCCAGTCGGCGGCCCCGTGGGTCTGCGCGGTCGGCGATCGCGTCGTGCTTCGGTACGCGGAGGGCGACCCGCCCGTCGGCGTCGTCGTCGAGGTCGACGAGCCCGAGGGGCCAGTATTCGTGCGCGTGCGCTGGTCCGTCGACAACGTCCGCCAGTGCTCCGTCGCCGACCTGCGACGCGCGCCGCTCGAGGTCGTCGAAGAGGAGGCCGTGCCCGTCGAGGTGCGCGGCCACACGTCCTACTCCGTGTCCTTGCTCCCCGGGCAGGACGTCGAGCGGGCCCGGGGCTGGTACTCGCCTCGGGCCTCAGAGGGGCGCGCCGAATGGTCGTCGTACGGGTGGCGCGAGGGCGTGCAGCTCTTCGTCGCGATCGCCCTGCCCGTCAGCCTCGGGTGGACGCTCTGGCGCGTCCGGCTGCCGGCGAATGGCATGCGCGCGGCCGAGCTCGAGGGCGGGGCGGTGCACGGGGCGGTCGCCCGCAAGATCGCCGACGGGGCAGACCTGCTCGACTTGCAGCGTCAGGCCGAGCGCTGGCTCGACGGCGAACGGGCGCGCCACCTGCCGGTGACGAGCCCGCCGATGCGCGAGCTCGCGGCCCCGGCCCTGCTCGCGCGTCTCCGGGCGGCTGGCGACGTCCCGCCGCCAGACGGCCTGGCGAAGGGCGAAGCCTGGGCCCGGCTGGCGCACGCGCAGGGCCGGCGGGCAGTCGAGGACGCGCGGCGCGAGCTGCGGCGGCGCTTCGTCCGCTAAGGCGCCCGGTGCGTGCCCGGCGGCCAGTATCGCAAGGGCCGCGAGCGCAGCGGGTGCCCCGGCGGGTAGGGCAGCCAGCCCAGCGTCCTAAGCGCCTCGCCGGCCGTGCGCAGGTCGCGCTCCGTCTGCTGCCCGGCTGGCTTGCCGACGAGGTCCAGGACGTCGAGCGTCGTCATGCTCTCGGGCAGGGCCCCCTCGGCAGTCAGCGCCTCGAGGTGCAGCGCCAGGCGGTCGACCCACGGGTGATCGAGGTGGCGCAGGTCGATCGCCTCGTGTCGGCGCTCGTTCTCCAGCTCGGCGGACTTGCTGATCCAGTGCGGCACCTTGAGACGGTACAGGTGCAGCGCCTCGGCCCAGAGCTGGTCGCGGACCGCCGCCACGCCGGCGGGATCGAGGGGGCGCTGGCACTCGACGAGCCACCAGCGCCGTTTTCCGGCCGGGTCGTCGACCAAGCGCTTGTTTGTCTCGGGGTTGACCGTCGCGGCGAAGATGCACCGCCGCGGGATCGTTTCGGGCACCTTGCCGTATGCGAACCGCGTCGTCTCGACCTCCTGGCTTACCCACCGCCGCAGGTCGCGCATGTCCGTCGACTTCGCCACCGCGAGCTCGGCCAGCTCGTACAGCCAGGCCCGGCGCATCACCTGGATCGCATCGCGCTCGCCGGGGATGATCTTGTCCTCGCTGTGGAATTCACGCCCGAACAACGCTTTGAATAGCTCCGACTTGCCTGCGCCCATTCCGCCCGCGAGCACGAGCACCCCGTCGGCCTTGCAGCCTGGCTCCATCACGCGCGCCACGGCCGAGATCATCCACGCCGTGCCGAGCTCGGCGAGGTGGGTGTCCTTCGCCTCTGGCCCGGCGCCGGCGCCGGCGAAGCGCACGAGCCACTGTGGCAGACGGGGCACACGATCCCACGCCGGCAGCGCGTCGAGGTAGTCGCGCACCGGATCGAATTCGCAGCGCGAGGCGACGAATTCGAAGACCTCCCGCACCTCGCCGGCGGGCTCGAGGATCTCGTGCTCGCGGGCCCAGGCGTACCGGGCGGCCGTGAGGTCCGCCGCGCTCACCTGCACGACTTCGCGCTGTCCGTGCTCGTCGACCGTCACGCGGCAGGGCAGGCCCGACCGGCTGTTTAGCGCGACGCCCCAGCGCAGGCAGAGCCACTCCAGGTTCTCGAGGCGGCGGGGGCCCTTCGGCGCGCCCCATACGCCGTTCGGGGCCTGCACGGCGTGCGGGAGGACGGCGAGGCCCTCGGGGCAGCCCGCGGCCATTCGCTCTGCCGCGGTGGTGGCGCGGGTCGTGTCGAGGCCCCACTCGGCCTCGAGGCGGGCCGCGAGGTCGTCGACGTCGGCCGGCCCGAGGAGGCGCAGGGACCCCGACGGACCCGCGGCGCGTGACGCGGCGCGCGACGTCGCCGTGAGCAGGCGGCGGATCGTCGTCTGGATCGACGACGCGTGTCGGCGCGTGCCCGTCGCCCGGGCGTTGGCCGCGAGCGCGGCCTGCACCTGGTCGCTTTTCGCGGCCTCTGTCTCCTCCGGGCTCAGGGTCTGGACCTCTGCGAGCGCCAGGCCGAGCAGGATCAGCGCGGCCTCAGCCGCTCCTGTGCCCGGCGGCTCTGTCGAGATTGCACGGAGGCGAGCCGTCAGGACGGACGCAGAGGAGGGAGAGGGCGCGGCGGTGCTCATGGCCCGGTGTGTATCGGATGCACGTTGACGGGGCAAGGGTCACGCTCCCGCCGCGGCGATGCCCGCCGCCAGACCGCGCTCGACGTGCCGATCCGCGTCGCGCAGGCCGTGCCCCGACGCCGCGGATCGGAGCGTGCCCGACGCCGTGCTGAGCGCGAGGTGGCCGGGCGCGACCAGAGCCCGACCCACAAAGAAGGCGGCATCGAAGATCACGCGGCGGCGCTGGCCCTGTGAGGCACCGCGCACCCGGCCGGCCATCGTCTCCAGCGCGCGAGCTGCGGCGCGCTCCTTCCGGCCTGCCTGCACCTGCGCCGGGGCGGCGCTCTCCGCGGCGGCGTACGTCCACGCCGCGACGCGGGGCTCGGGGTAGTCCCTCAGCAGCGCGTCGGGATCGAGGGCCGGCGCGTCGACGTCGGCGCCCGCGTAGAACGCGCTCGGGGCGCCCGTCCACACCGCGGGCAGGTAGTACAGGCGCGACGCGTCTTTGCACGCCGGGTCGACGGACAGGCCCCGTGCGCCGGCCCACCGCGCCCCCGCGGCCCACACCGCGGGCCACTCCTCTGCGGGGACGGGGCGCGCGAGGGGCAGCACGAGGCGGGCCCGCGGCGCCTCCGGGGTGTGGCTGATCGTCGTGTGCCAGACGTGGCGCAGGCCCTGCGCGGCGTCCTCGACGACCTCGAGGCTGCCGGCGTCGTCGAGGTCGGCGACCAGGGCCCACACCGCGGCGACGGTGTCGCGCCGTCGGCGGGCCTCTGCCCCGTCACGCAGCACGATCGGCATCCACCCCGCGCAGCTCGCCTTCGCTGCGGCGAGGTCCGACGCGCCGACGCGCGGGGCGGTCTGCAGACGAGCGGCGAGCTTACGCCACGGCGTGCGCGTCAGTGTGAGGGCCGGGTCGCGGGCGTGGCGGACCCACGCGACGGGCAGTGCATCCCAGTCGACGGCCGGGCGCCAGGCTGCGGCGTACGCCGCGGCGAGGGCCGGCGGCAGCCAGTCCTTCGCCGCGTCGGGCAGCGCCGCGGCCTCGGCGGGCCCCACGTCGCGCTCGAGGGCGGCGATGCGCAGGTCCTCCAGCGCCGCGAGCCACTCGTCCTCCGTCAGCAGGCGCGGGTGCAGCCAGTCCGGGCGGCAGGAGAGGCGGACCCCGGCGAGGTACGAGACGAGGCGGGCGGCCTCCACCGTGACGGGCCCACCGCCAGACGCGAGCAGCACGACGGCCGTTCCGCTGTCCCCGTCGACGGAGACGCAGACCCCGACGGCAGACTGCCCCGTCTCGTCGGCGAGCTGGACCGCGCGGTCGACCAGCTCGGCGGGCGGTTCGAAGCCGGTCACGGGCTCCCAGTCGTCGAGAACGGGCACAGCGTCGGCATCGGGGAAGGGCCAGAGGGCAGGCATAGAGGCAAGCGCGTACATGGTAGCTCCGGGCTGTGTGTATCCTATACACATCGGGGGCTCGGCGCAACCGGGCGCCGAGGGTCCGCGAAAACCTGCCCCGCTGGCCGGCCTTGACGCGGCGTGGCGACGGGCGGCGGAGACATTGTGTACTAGAATCCTCTCCTCAGACACTAAAAGG
>Ga0315903_10006121_pt1 | contig 15474 bp, 11 predicted proteins | sample LakEriMetagenome_7_FD_203524 | JGI IMG/M metagenome (GOLD analysis project Ga0315903, IMG submission 203524) | Freshwater fungal communities from buoy surface, Lake Erie, Ohio, United States - Buoy 2 MA119 | ecosystem: Environmental > Aquatic > Freshwater > Lake | place: USA: Lake Erie, Ohio...
ATTGCCGTCACAGATCCAAGTGATAACTCAACTATTGCAAATGTGGCAGTAGCAAGTGATGAACATTGCGCAGCTGCAATTGATGCAGCAAGTAACGCCTTTAAATCTTGGGCAAAAACTGCGCCTAGAGTTAGGGCAGAAATACTTAGAAAAGCATTTGAAATTATGGTGGCAGAGGCAGATCGCTTAGCTGAGATTATTACCAAAGAAAATGGCAAGGTATTAAGTGATGCTAAGGGTGAAATACTTTATTCGGCAGAGTTTTTTAGATGGTTTTCAGAGGAGGCGGTAAGAATAAATGGTGAGTTTAGAACCGCGCCAAATGGGGATAAGCGAATATTAGTCACAAAACAACCAATTGGCGTATCCCTTCTTATTACCCCATGGAATTTTCCAGCTGCTATGGCAACTAGAAAAATTGGTCCGGCCCTTGCTGCTGGTTGCACCGTAATCCTAAAGCCAGCAGGTGAGACCCCGCTTACAGCTATGGCAATAGTTGAAATCCTAGAGCGTTCTGGTGTTCCAAAGGGAGTAGTTAATTTAATTTTGCCAGTGCCATCAGGGCCAGCAATTGCAAAGATGTTAAAAGATCCACGGGTAGTTAATTTATCTTTTACCGGCTCTACCTATGTTGGCCAGATCTTATTAAAAGCAGCAGCAGATAATGTCATTAGATGCTCTATGGAGTTAGGTGGTAACGCACCGTTTTTAGTATTAGCAGATGCCAATGTTGATGAGGCAGTAGCGGGTGCGATGCTAGCCAAGATGCGAAATGGTGGCGCTGCCTGTACAGCAGCAAATAGATTTTATGTGGCTAGTGAGCTTGCAGGTGAGTTCACAACTAAGTTATCCAAAGCAATGAGTGAGTTAAAGATGGCTTCTGGCATTACAACCGGAGCCCAACTTGGGGCAAGTGTTTCAGTTAAGGAGCGAGATAAGATCGCATCTTTGGTTAAAAATTCAATATCAAATGGCGCCCAGATTAAAACTGGGGGTAAGTCACCAGATGGAGCAGGTGCGTTTTATCCAGCAACCGTATTAACTGTTAATAAAGATAATCCAATTCTAAAAGAGGAGATCTTTGGCCCAGTTGCACCTATTGTGATTGTAAACAGTGATGAAGAGGCGATTGCTCTTGCAAACGCAACTGAGTTCGGTTTAATTGCTTATGTTTACTCAAGGGACTTAAAGCGGGCAATTAGAACAGCAGAGGCGTTGGAATCTGGCATGGTGGCAATTAATAAAGGCGTGATCTCAGATCCTGCCGCGCCATTTGGTGGCGTTAAACAATCTGGCCTTGGTCGTGAAGGTGGTTTTGCTGGGATTGAGGAGTTCTTAGAGACTAAATATATTGGCGTTGAGATTTAGTCTCTAAAAGAGTGATTATCTTTTTACTTTATATCCCTTAGGACACTTTGGATTTGTCCCACTCACCTTCTTGGTTTTATTACCCTTAACACAGGTAATAGTCTTCTTAGCTGGAGCTACAGCTCCTGCAATCATTACAGTAGCAGTTGCTGAAATAGGTGCAAGAGTTGATGATCCGGGCTGGGTAGCGGTAACAGAGCAATTACCACTTTTCAGTAGATTTAGAGTCGAACCTGTGATGGAACAGCTGTCAGGGGTGGAAGTTGTATAGAAAAGTGCTCCACCGCTAGAGGCAGTTGCAGAGAGCGCAACAGTTTTACTTGAAAGATTTGCCGATGTTGGCAATGAGAAAGCAATTGTTTGGGGATCTCTACTTACCTCAAAGGAGACTTTATATAAATCAGAGGCTAAGTAGGTGGTGGTTGCATCGCTTTGATATGTCAGCGTACAAGTTCCACCTCCAATAATTTGGACATAGAATCCAGCTGCAATGCACACAGTTGGTGTTGTTGCCTGGGGTAAAACCCAAGTTCCTGATGGTGAGTAAACTCTGAAAATTTCTATTGTTTTAGGTAAATTCTTGGAGGTTTGAGTAGCAATTATTCCCATAACTAATTCAGGCTTACTTCTTGCTGCTGTGATTGTTACATCCTGTGTAACTTCTTTTAATACGTAATCCTTTGTTTTCAATGTTGAAACTTTAAAGGTGCAACTACCAGTTGCTATTAACTTTAATTCTTTGCCATCAGTTGAACAGATAGTTGGAGTTGATGAAGTTACTACAAGCGGCAGAGATGAAACCCTAGATTCAAAGTATTTATTTGGAGTATATGTCTCACCAACCTTCCAAATTGGTGGATTATTGTTGTTATAAACTGTTGGGTTGCTGTATGCAGTTCCTAGAGTTGTGTTATGTGTTGGTCCAACAAATGTGTCATAAACTAGATTTAATTCACCGTTATTTCTAATTAAGAGCGCACTCTCTGCGCCAACTAAATTTCGTAACTTACTTGGCGTAATCACACCTGTTCCATACTCGTACCCAGCAGTTGAGTTATTATAAACCTCTGCAACACTGACTGTGTACGCTCCAGCATTTATATTTTGTGGGATGGTAAGAGTTCCCTTAAAAGTTACCTTATTTAGAGGTGAATTAACTGGTGAATCAGTTCTGATTAGGTTGGTTGCAAGTGTGCTTCCAAATGGTCCAGTAAGGCTAACTTGCGTAGTTGTATTTCTAATTCCAGATGGGTGAGAAACTACTAACTCAAATGTAACATTGGTATTAGCAGATATTAACTCAACGTCATTTGGTGTAAAGGTAAACGATTCAACGATTGGTTTTTGATTTGCTTGTACCATAGGCATTTGACTTAGGGTTAAAATCAAAATAAGGAAAGCTTGAGACAGTTTAAAAAACATATCAACTCCTTTGATATCGATTAACTTATACTAGTGTAAAAAAAGACAAAGTTAAAATCTAAAGCTCAAATGTTAGCTTCTATCATATATGATTTCAGGATAATTCTTCTTAGTCTGCTTTGTGTCAATCTAAATTAACTTGTTTCTGAAAGTTTTCTTTACACTATCAAATTTGTACTCATATTTTACTAAACCAAACGCTTTAAATCGTTTCTCAAGAAAGCAATATCTAGTTGGATTATTTCTCACTCAATTTATGCACTTCAACAATTTAAAAAGGAAAAAATTTAGTTCGGAAAAAAATTCAGATAACCTAAAAAATAGGAGCTCCGAGATTACACTTTGATCAAGGTAATTCAGCAATAACAACTTTCAAGTCATTAATATAACTTTTTGCACTCAATAAAATATCAGTCTGGGCCCTTGCGTTTCTATTTAAATTAAATCTGGGAGTAATTTTTAGCTAGACTAGTTTTCTTTAACTCATCGTATGAAGTAATTAGTTACAATTTTATGGGAACATGTTGTAAAATTTCGATGTTTCTTTATAATATGAGTCCCAAGTTCCATAATTATTTAGTATTCAACCACTTTAATTGAGTCTGACATTAGGACATTATGAAAATTTCTATTAATTTTTAGTGTGTTAATTTTTAAGTGTGGGTTCGGATCAAAAAGTCGGAAACTAGCTTTTCGAAAATTCTTTGTTCCTGGAGTGTCCACTCCCCCATAAATGCTTCGATGTCAAAAATGCTTTCAATTTTTATTGGAAGCTCATTTAAATATCTGAGAAATTACCCATGATTGCGTGGCTGTTTAGATGACTCCACCATATACCCTAGATTAAAATTAAAAAAGTACCTTGGAATTTTCTTTTAATTCTATTGATTGCAATTTTTATCCTTAGTTTTGGATATAATTGTGACCAGTTTACATTAAAAACGTTCACCGTAACTTGTTTTGATTCAGGACTTTGAAGCAAAACTTAGAGATTCAATAATATAGGCTTGGGGAAGACTTTTTTCTATTAGTTTTGTGGAAATTACACATGACTTTAAGGGCTATACTTAACAATACGGTGTCTGATTAGTTCCGGTTGAAAGTGTATTATTCGTTTAGCTGTTACGCATTTACATATTCAAAGGTGATAGGAGTGGATTCTGACAATTTTAAATGGCTCTTCTGTTTTAATCACTGGGGGTACAGGCTCTATCGGTAGGTCTTTGACTAGATATTTTCTAGACCACACAAATGTAAGAAGAGTCGTTATCTTTTCTCGTGATGAACTTAAACAGCTCAATGCAAGATCTGAATTCAAAGATGATTCGAGGCTTCGTTGGTTCATTGGCGATATCCGTGATCTTCAAAGACTAAAAAGAGCATTTCATGGAGTTGATTATGTTATTCATACTGCAGCACTAAAGCAGGTTGATACTGGCGAATACAATCCTATGGAGTTTATTAAAACTAATGTACTTGGAAGTCAGAACATCATCGATGCTTCTATTGACTCTGGTGTAAAAAAAGTTGTGGCGCTATCAACAGACAAAGCATCTTCACCGATAAACTTATATGGAGCAACTAAATTAACTGCAGATAAGCTTTTTGTTGCGGCAAATAACTATGGTTCTGCATATGGGACTAGGTTTTGTGTTGTTCGCTACGGGAATGTGATGGGAAGTCGAGGTTCAGTTATCCCAATGTTTAAAAAGCTAGCGGACCTTGGTCAACCACTACCGATTACAGATTTTAGCATGACAAGATTTTGGATAAGTTTGGAGTCTGCAACTAAATTTGTAATTGATTCTCTAGAATTAATGACAGGTGGCGAGTTGTATGTACCAATAATCCCTAGTATGAAAATCCTAGACTTGGCTCGCGCAGTATCTCCTAACTCTGAGTTGCAGGAAATTGGTATCCGTCCTGGCGAGAAACTACATGAGGAAATGATTTCAGCCGACGATAGTCGGCGCACAATCATTCTAGATAATCGTTATTTGGTGATGCCAGTTTCTGCTGATTGGGGTTTCAAACCTCCCCAAGGTGAAAATATGCCAGAGGCAATTGCATACAGATCTGACACAAATAAATTATGGGTAACAGAAGACGATATAAAAAAATATTTAGAAAACATTATATTCGAGTGATATGTTACTAACTAGGTAAAAAATAATTTAAATGAATATTTTGTTACTTGGCTTAGGTAATGTTGGTATGAGGTATGACATTGGCGCCCCAGAAGATCAGGTATTGACACATTTGAAGGCAATTACTAATTGGGGGATTAAAATGAACAAAAATTATAAAATTATAGGAATTGATACTAATCCCAGTACTAGATCAGCTTTTAATAGCCTAGTCCCAAATGGACTTTGGTACGAAAATATTGATGATGTCTCTCCTGATACAAATATAGACTTAGCCATTATCGCTCCACCGATTAATTATATTTCAGAACTGACAATTAAAATATTTGAATTTTTGAGACCAAGTTACCTAGTAGTAGAAAAGCCAGCGGCGAGTTCGACTATCGAAATAAAATCACTTCAATCAATTAGAGACCTTAGCAGTAATACAATTGTGGGTTTTCCAAGAACATTTCTAGAATCAAGCGAGTACTTGAAAAGAATATTTGCTGATTTTGACTATAAACAAAACTGGCAAATAGAAATAAACTACGGAGGAAGTGTTTTAAATATTTTATCGCATTTTATTAATTTAGTTGAATACTTTTTTGGTACGTTTGATTATCAGTCACACTTTCATGATAAAGAGGGCTACCTACATGCAAGTTTTCAATCACAAGATAAGTTAATAACTGTAAATACTAAACAGTATTCAAAATTTAATGATGAAAAATGCCAGATCATTTTCAAAGGCCCAGTTGTGGTTAGATACAAAGAATCGGGTCGAAAAATTGAAATATATAAATCGACTAACATTCTCGACTCTGCTAACCAAGTTATGGATTGCAGAAATGAAATTTCTCAAATGATAGGCATATTTGCTGAAAACTACTTGAACTGGTTTCAAACAGGTATTATAAAAAGTCCTACAAAGCTAGATTCAAATGCACTTTTTCAAACAATCAAGTTATCAGAGGTATCTGGTGAGTGACAATCTAGCGATCAATGGTGGTTACAAAGCAATAAGAACTCGACTAGATAAATACAAATGGGTCGATAATGGTGTTATGCCGGAAATAGAAAACTTGATATTGTCTAATTCGTTTTCTGGCTTCTTAGCACAGGCGACACCTGAGCATTTTGGAGGGCCTAATGTACAGAATCTTGAAATGGAATGGAGTAATAAATTCGAATTTAAGTATTCGATAAGTTTTAACTCTTGGACTTCTGGGCTAATGGCAGCAGTTGCGTCTTTAAATTTAGAAAAAGATTCAGAAGTGATTGTTACGCCTTGGACTATGTCAGCTACGGTGGCTTGTATAGTAGCTAATAATCTTATTCCAGTATTTGCTGATATTGAAGAAGATACCTTTAATATCGATCCTATTGACGTTGCCTCTAAAGTTACGAAAAAAACTTCAGCTATTTTGGCAGTAGATATTTTTGGAAAACCATGTAATGCACCAGATCTATCCAAGGTAGCTAAGGAAAATAATCTATATTTGGTTGTAGATTCAGCGCAAACTCCTAGGGCAAAGATAAAAGGTAAGAGATCTGGAAACTACTCTGATATCTCTGGTTATAGCTTAAATAGGCATAAGCACATTCAAGTAGGAGAGGGTGGGATAGCTGTTACAAATAACACCGAATTTGCTGAAAGATTGAGGTTAATCAGAAATCATGCCGAGGCTTCATCAGGCGTGATTCAAAATCAAGCTATTACGATCGGCCATAACTGGAGAATGGGAGAGATAGAAGCGGTGCTGGCGAATTACCAACTAAAAAGCTTTGATACACATATTGATCATCGGTTCAAATCATCTGCGAGTTTAATTCATCTACTCTCAAATTTACGAGGAATAGAACTACCTAAGGTCTTAGATAAGACACAGCATGACTTTTATATTATTGGAATCAAATTAGATGAGAGACTCGCAATTCAGCGTGAGATAATCGCAAAATCTTTAGTAGCAGAAGGGGTTTCAAATCTAATAGTAGGTTACCAGGCACTTCATCGCCTTAACGCTTTTACCAACTATAGACAAGAAAACTTAACAATTGTTAATAAAATGCAGGATTCATCTTTCCTAGGTCTTTATATGTGTGGACACTACTTTACTGATTCAAACATCACAGAGATTTATCAAGCTTTTGAGAAGGTATTGGATTATTATTATAAATAACTTGAATTAAACATTATTGAATTATTTTGTGAAGCAATTCAGCTTTTTGCCAATCGTCCTCATCATCTATATCTACGCATTGCCATTTATCAATTTCAACTCCAATAGTGTTCATAAGCATAGGTTTACTAGCTAGCCAAGTACTTACCCTTGCGAAGTAAAACTGTCCTGCGTCATGCCACATGTCTTCGAAAGTTTGGCTGTGTCTCAGTAAATTCTCAGGACGAATCATTTGCATTAATCCATCAGTGTCTAAATGCATCGCCCTTTGAATAGGGTAAGGATACTGACAAACAGCACATGCAAAATCTGCTCTGGAATTATTCAAGATAGCATTAAGTCCCTTCGCCAGGTTTGAACAATTTAAAAATGGATTGGTTGCGTAAGCACAGCATACTATTTGTGACTCTTGTAGCTCAATACTTCGAATTAAGTCCGCTATAACCTCTACCGTACCGATTGAATCTCCACTTAATTCATCAGACCTAAAGAAAGGTACAAAGGCTCCAAAAGATTCACTAATTTTAGCAATCTCTGGGTCATCTGTGGATACAATAACATCTGAAAATAATTCAGATTGAATCAGTGCTTTAATTGCATAACTGATCATAGGCTTGCCATTAAAGCTCTTAATATTTTTTTTTGGGATTCGTTTGCTCCCTCCCCGTGCTGGGATTATCGCAACTGGAAGAGAGCCATTTTTTAAATTTGATACACGTTGCAAATCATTTTTCACCCCTGTATGATATCTAATATATCTATGAATATTTCCTGTTCAACCTTAATTTTTGGTTCGGGAGGACTATTAGGATCTTACTTACTAGAAAACTATGAGAAAAATTCGAGCGTCTTACATTGTTTTAGAGATAGTAATGGATCACTTGTCTTGGCCCAAAAGTCAACCAATTTAGCTGAATTTCATTATGGTTTGGACTCTTTTAAGAAGGTTATTGAAGTGGTGAAACCGAGTCTAGTAATTAATGCGATTACAATAAAAAATTTAGAAAGTGATCAGAATCCAAAGCTGGCCTTACATGTTAATCGTGATATACCAGGAGCAATAGCTCAAGCTTGCAGCGATGCAGGGTCTAAGTGTATTCACATATCTACTGACGCCGTATTTGGTCAAGCTGGCTCAAATTTTGAAGTTAGTGACACTCCACAACCATCATCAACTTATGGAATTTCTAAATTGCTTGGAGAGAAAAAAGTTTTAGAATCTGACCCAAACCATCTAGTTGTACGTACTAATTTTTTTGGATATCATGCAAAGAAATTATCTTTGTTTAATTACTTTTATCAGAATTTAAGTAAGTCTGTACCTTCTCTCGGGTATACCAATATTTATTTCAATCCATTGTATATTCTTGATTTAGTTAAAGGGCTTGAATCAATTGCCAAAAGTAAAACATGCGGTGTAATGCATTTTAGTGGAAATCAGAAATTAAGTAAATATGAATTTGGACTACAAATTCAAAAATCTTTAAAAACTGAAATGAATTTGATAGTTAAAAGAGAAATTGAATCCGAAGATAGACAGAAAAGAGATCTAACGTTAGCTAATAGTATAGATGGAAGTCTTTATACTTACCAATATACTATTAATACTGGCATTGAGGATGCTATTAGAAGGGCAAAATAGGCGTATATGAAAACTGAATTTTTACTTGGAAGCAAACTGGTTGGCGACGATCAAAAGCCATACTTTATTGCTGATATTGCAGCTAATCATGATAGAGAACTTGATCGTGCAAAGTTACTAATTGAACTAGCGGCAAAGTCTGGTGCCCACGCAGCAAAATTTCAACACTTTAGAGCCAGTAAAATTGTTTCAAAGAAAGGATTTTCTGAACTAGGCAAGAAATTTTCACATCAGGAGTCTTGGAATAAGGAAGTTTATGATGTGTACAGGGATGCCGAATTGCCTTGGGGGTGGACTGAAAAGTTAGCAACTCATGCAAAAGATTTTGGTATTGATTTTTTTACAGCACCATATGATCTAGAGGCAATCGATCATGTAGAACCATTTATTTGTGCTTTTAAAGTTGGTTCTGGTGACATTGATTGGCTAGAAGAAATCGAATATATGGCTTTAAGAAAAAAACCAATAATAATTGCAACAGGCGCATCTACACTTGAAGAAGTGGATAATGCGGTAGCCATTGTGAATAAACACAGTATTCCTCTAATACTTATGCAGTGCAATACCAATTACACTGGGAAAATAGATAATCTTAACCATATAAACTTAAAAGTTCTTAAACAGTACGAAGAAAGATATAACAATATCGTTCTTGGGTTGTCTGACCACACACCCGGCCACATATCTGTTTTAGGAGCTATCGCACTAGGTGCTAGAGTAATTGAAAAGCATTTTACTGATGATGAAACAAGGGTTGGGCCAGACCACGGATTTTCATTAAATCCAACCCTTTGGAAAGAAATGGTACGAAATTCAAATTTATTGTTTGATTCCCTCGGTGATGGATTAAAAAAAGTTGAATCCAACGAGACCGAATCAGTAATTATTCAAAGGCGAGCTGTTCGGTTTGCTCGCAATTTAACTGTTGGGTCCACTATTTCTCGAGAGGATTTAATACCCTTACGCCCAGCTCCTAAAGGGAGTTTTAAGCCTAGCGAAATGAAAATGATAATTGGTAAAAAGTTAAAAACAGATGTGAAAGCCGATGAATTAGTGTTACGAACTCAAATTGAATAACCATTAAGCAGTGAAAGTTTTATTCTTAGATAGTGCTCCCAGCATACACCATGACAGATTTAAAAATCTACTTTCTATATTTGGTGAAGTGGAAAGCATATACACATATGATAAAAAAAATATTTTACTGGATAAAGGCTATGAGTTAATAGTTTATGCCGATTTAGATATTACATTTCCACATATTGCTGAGTATATAACTGAGTGCAACGTTCCAGTTATTGGAATTTCATGGGCTTGGGATTTACAGCGAACTAAACGTGATAGCGAGGCAGTAAAGTGCGTACTAATAAATTCTATATTATCATCTGACCTAATGATTGTTGATTGCGAAAATTCAATTTACGAAATTCAAAAACTCGGGGTCACTCCTAAGCGCTTGTTTAAATCTCCTTATGGTCTTGACTTAGCACTTTATCCATTTAAAAAGCAGAACATTGACCAAGATAAAACTTTAAAGATGTATTCGAACCGTCGGTGGGAGGAAATATATCGACCAGAATTGATTTTAGAGACCGCTTTAGAACTAGAAAGGAGAGGGACTAATTTTAATCTAGTCATGGCAAATGACGGTTCACTTAGAAAAAATTTGTTACAAAAGTATAAAAGCATTTTTGATTCTGGCCATTGTAGCTGGATAGGAAAGGTTTCACCACAGGAAAATTTTCTAGAACTTCAGAAATCTAACCTCTTTTTATCAATGGCACAAAATGATGGGTCATCCCTTTCTCTACTGGAGGCAATGGCAGTAGGTGTAACCACACTTGTGACCGATAACAAGGGTAACAGAGAATGGATTATAGAGAATTCAACCGGGTATCTCATTAACTCTGATTCGCCTAGATTAATTGCTGATAAAATCGAAATCATCTCTGGCAAATTGTTGGGTAATTTCAAATTACTTGATAAAGGAAGAAAGCAAATTGAAAAGAGGGCTGACTGGAAAGAAATAAGGAGCAAAATTATTCAAGAAATCAAGCAATTATTATAAAAGCTGAATAATTAAATCGAATTTATAAAAAGTTTTATTCTGAGCAGTACTTACTTCAAAGAACTTATAAGACTTAAGGCAAACACTTAAACTATTTAAATAGATAACTGATCTTATTTTGAAATACTTTTCCAACAAAATCGAGTAGGAATGAGTCATTTCCTTTACCAGATAATACTGATAACCCAATTGAATTATTTTTTTGGGATTCCATGAGTGGTAATGAAATTTGAGGTAAACCTAATGCAGTCCATATCAAATTAGAATCAATTTTTTCTATTCCGCCTACGGTCGGAGCCTCATCTGAAGCAGATAATGCAAAAATAATGCAATTACTTAATTGAGCAGAAGATTTTTTCCTTTGAAATAGAAGTTCGCTTAAACTATTTTCATATAACTTAGGGCGCAGATTTTTACCAAAATCAGCAAATGATTTTAACTCATCTGAAATATTTCCTAAATCCAATTCTGATTTTAGAAAATAACTAAGTTCTTTAGCATAGATATACTCATGGATATTACGTAAAGCTTTAAAGTCTAAATCAGCTACTTCTTCAATATTTACTGGTTCGACACCAAATACTGTAGATATCTTTTCAAGTGCGCTAGTTCTAATTTTTTGAGTAGCAACATCAAATTTGGGACCGATTGCATACAAAAACTTTGGTCTCTCAATTGTTTTATTCTCATTATTGTGCAATGGATGGTTTGCGTCTTTTACTCTAGCTTCTTCAAAGACTGATTGTATATTTGCAACCGAATTACCAATGATTCCGACCGTGTCAAACATCTCTGTGGTCTTTAAAATTCCAGTTCTAGGTATTTGCCCATAAGATGGTTTAAAACCAATTACACCACAATAGCTAGAGGGCCTTATGATGGAACCTGCAGTTTGAGTTGCGATAGATATTGAGACGTGACCCGCTGCCACGGCTGCAGCACTACCACTCGAGCTTGTTCCTGGTTGAAGAAAATTATTACGTGGATTAATTGTATCTGTAGATTTATGCACTGCGAATTCCGATGTTTTATTTTTCCCAATGATTGTAGCACCAGCAGCTCTAAGTTTTGAGATTACTCGCGAGTCAAACGCACCCGTGGTACCCTTCCAATTCTTTGAGCTTGTTCCCATTTTAGTCTTAGAATCTTTAGTTGCAATTATATCCTTCACACCAAGACATAATCCATCTAACTTTCCAAAAATTCTAGCTTCACTTTGTAAATTTCTAGGAGTGATATGTTCCCAAGCTTTCACTAAGTTTTCACTACTTTCAATTATACTATAGCAACTATCTAGAATTTCCTTACGAGTAACTTTACTGGCATTTAACAAGTAATTAAGCTCTGTAACATCACCAAGGTGTAATTCACTATTCAACAGACTCAATCCATTCTTTTAACTCATTTATAAAAAGCTTAGGCGCTCTTTCTGGGTTTGGATTTTCCACAATAGGCAGTGAGATACCTAGTAAAGAATTATGTTTTCTAGAATCAATTTTTTTGATAAATTCGTCCTGTGAGATACCTGTGATTTCCGAATAATACGTGAGAGCATTTGGAATGACCTGATCAAGAGGAACAAGTTTTTCAAATGCTTCTTCTCTTGTTACAAGTCCAGCCCTAACATCACTACTGGCATGAAATGATGCTCTACCATAACCGCGCTTAAGGTAACAAGCAAAATCATGAACTCCCGGCATTATACACTCAGCACTTTTGTATCGCTTATAGGTGCCCTCAATATAAGTTTCTTTCCAGCCATAAGTCTCTTTAACAAATTCTGTTTGTCTCTCTTCATCCCAAAAAATATAGTCCCCAAGATGAATACCCCGAATTCCAGCATCAGAATATTGCTTAGGAGTCAGAGATTCATATATGCTTAATTCGGAGAGTGGTAAATCTGGGCCTGCCATTTTATTAACGGATACTTTAGAGGAAACTTTTTCGAAATATTCCTGATCAAAACTTATGATTGGTTTCTCATATGTACCTCTCGATGATGACTCAGCCACTGATTCACCCCAAATAACCAACTTAATCCCATATTCTGTAGCAACTTTTAGTGGGTATGCACCGACTCCAGCATGGCAATGCCAACAAGCGTCTCCAATCTCATCAAGAGATTTTTTAGCTAAGTTATTAACTTGACTTCTTTTCGGAGTAAACATGACATGGTCCACATCAAATTTTTCTAGGGCGTTCAATAAATTAAATACACCAATAGAGTTGAACCAATTATGACTAAAAGTAACCGCAAGTGGCCTCATTCCATACTCCTTTACCAAAACATGTAACTGGAATGTACTATCTTTTCCACCACTAATTGGAATTAAACAATCGTAAGGTTTTAATCTATTTTCTTCTTTTGATTTTTCTAGAATGGATCTTAGGGTTACTTGTCTTTCATTCCAGTCAATACGCATTTTATATTCAGCAGATCTGCAAACATTACAGTGACCAAAATCATCAAAAGCCTGGCCTTCTTGCGTCTCTGGCATACAACATCGTTTGCAGTAAACAAGCGGTAGCGTCATTCTAACCCCAATCCGTGCAAGTTGAAAGAATAGCATGCTTTTTTAAGAGATTCAGTTTTCAGTTATAATTCAAACTAACCAGTAAATCTGAACAATCTTTTACTTGAGTTTTACTATATGAGTCATAAACTAAAAAAAGGCAAGATTCCAGGATAAGAATTTGTCCAATGTTCTGGTTTATTTGCAAAGAGACTCATGGTGTCTATCTCACACTTGTGCGCTAAGTAAAGTGCGTAAGAATTAGCACCGATAGCAATTCGTGATATCAATAGATCATCTATTAAATCTTCATTAAGAGAAATAGTAGTATTTGGATACATGCCCGTAAGATGTAATCTTAAGTTTGCATTATTCTGCTGAGAAGGATGCAATCTGAGAATAATTCCATCTAAATTTCTAACTTTATTTAGCCTGATAGAAAAGTCGACCATTTCATTTATAGTATCAATCGTGCAACTGAATTCTCCATTAGAATCTGAAATTGGCTCCAATAGCACTAGGACAAAATCTTCCCTAGATTTAAAATTTCTAATAACTTTTTTATACGTTAAAAGCTGTAGATCTGGTAACAAAAATACTTGGCTATTTTTAAATTTATTCTTTGCCAATTCAAAAGCTTCTTCATTTGTCGTAGCAAAAACCGATGGGGTTGCATCCGGGTTAAATCTATTAGAATAGTTAACCCAATGATCGAGTACAGTTAGGTTTGGAATTTCTTCTCTCCTCAGGTAACGTATTACATTTTTCTCAAAATCTTGTGTGGAGCTTGAGCCAGTTATAACCAAATCACAAGTTTTTAATTCTGATTGATTAGAGACTGATTTAAATAGAATTTGAGATCGTGCAAAAATATTGACTGCAGGTCCGCTGAGATAAGCAAGGATCTCGCTGTTTAATTTTTTAATTAGCCAGATAATCTGGTTGGCTCCCCCAGGGTCATGGGCAACAATTCCAATTTTCCGCGATTTAAGTAATTTCATTGCCAAGGTTAAATCATAAGTGTTTGGTGAGTTTTTAATCTTGCGCGTAAACCTCAAAGTACTATTACTCTTGACTTCACTTTCCATTATAAAATTCTGCTTACTTGCAATTCTTTGCATTGGTAAATTTTTTTTATCTGTTCCAATTACTAAGGTCATATCCTGGAAAAAAAAACCTAATTCTTCTATAAAATATTTTAGTGTTTCAGAGGCATAACCTTTATTTTCGCTCCCTTTAAAAATCAAGAATCCTAATTCTATTGATTTATTAAACTTATTAATCCTGCATCTTATTGTGCCTACTAATCTATTGTCTGTAATTGTTCGAATTCCAAATAGTAAATCTTCAGATGCGTTTGCTTCATTAATGTAATGCGATTGTGTAATAATTGTATGTTTTGTTTGAGAATTTCTAGAATACCGCATATATGTCTTGTCATTTAATGTTTCTAAATATATTTTTGAAATATCAGACCCGTTAATCATACAAAGTTTTATCTGATAAAAATTAGTCATTAGCACTCCAATTATTCCGGAAACAGTTTATCATTTTAATAACAGTTTTATTTTTATACTACATATTGATCTTAAATTACATCTCATGTTGTGGTAAAAACTCAAAAAAGTTAGAATCCCAGAAAGATTTATATATTCCAAATCCTGTTAGGCGGCTTCAAATTTTACAATTCCGTTAGCTACGCTAAAACCATCATAAAATTTATGGTCTGAAAGGACAGATGTATTTATCATTTGGCGGAGGATGAGGGATTTGAACCCTCGGTAGGTTGCCCTACACACGCTTTCCAAGCGTGCGCACTCGGCCGCTATGCGAATCCTCCAGTAAAACTGCTTACTTTTTTCTGATGGCTAAGAGTATCGGTGGAATTAACTATGATTTACCGTTAGATCCCCCGTGCGGCACTTTGGTGCCGAACTCCCCCAGGGCAGGAATGCAGCAAGGGTAGGTAATTTTTAAGTGGGTGTGCGGGGGGTCCTTTTAATTTTTGCTAACCAAGTTATCGTAAGGCGAAGTTTTCTTTTAAGCACAGATTTGGAGGGGTGATGTCACTAGCGCTATATCGTAAGTATCGCCCATCAATCTTTGCCGATGTGATTGGCCAAGAGCATGTGACTACTCCACTATCTAATAC
>Ga0315903_10006123_pt1 | contig 15473 bp, 20 predicted proteins | sample LakEriMetagenome_7_FD_203524 | JGI IMG/M metagenome (GOLD analysis project Ga0315903, IMG submission 203524) | Freshwater fungal communities from buoy surface, Lake Erie, Ohio, United States - Buoy 2 MA119 | ecosystem: Environmental > Aquatic > Freshwater > Lake | place: USA: Lake Erie, Ohio...
TTCGGCACAGTGGTTGAAAATCTACAGTGCCTCGATTCCACGCAACAATGCACTCACAGACATGACCCGTAACCTTGCTGGAATCACTGAAGATTTTAAAAAGAGTTACGCCAAAGATAAACCGCCCAGTCAGTTTTATTGCCGGGCCAAGATAAAAATAATACATGAAGCCACTGTTCGCATGCTTGACGTCAGTGGAAGGAGACCTAGACCATGAGCATTATAGATGTAGTTAATAATTTTTGCAACAGTGAAGGCGAACTTGGAAATCGTGTGAGACTGGCAGTGAGTTATCGAGACGCACTAGCACGTGGTGATATGTCAGATGCCGAGTATCAAGAACTCCTAGTCGATCTACAACGGTTGGAAAACATCCAACTCAGTGCTGGAGAATTAGACGCACAGATCGCATTCAACGAGTGCATAGAACTGTTGAAAAATCTCCCTATCAAATAGCCTGCATTAAAACCCTAGCTAAACTTTGTCTGCTTTCTAGTAAATAAACTAGTCGAAGTCTAGGAGCAGACTATGAACAAGTGGCTGGTCGCCATAACTATAAATCTTTTTATGACCAGCATCGCAATAAGTGGTGAGCTGGTACATCAATTCCAAAGTCCGGCCTTTATACCAGGCAACGGCTACAGTTCTCACGTCCTTACCATTGAACAACTGGAATCACAACGTCGTAAAACCATAGCCGATGCACAACGGGCCGCTCAAGACAAAGCCGAGAGAGATGCTAAAAATACCAACTTGGCCAAGTTCTTGGTCAATGTAGAGTCAAGGATATACGCACAACTTTCCAAACAACTGGCTGATGCCATGTTTACCGAAAGTGGTGCCACTTCGGGTGCCATGGATTTCCAAGGCACCAATATCAGTTGGGTCAAGACCGGCACAGATGTCACGCTGAGCATCATTGAAACCAACGGTAATCGCACTGAGATTACAGTACCTATAGCGAGCTTTAGTTTCTGATGAAAAAACTATTGATGATCATGCTCGCGACTACTCTCACAGGCTGTGCCAGTTTGACCATGGAAGCCTTGCGTGAAGAACCTGTGGCTGTCACAGCCAAACAGGATCTCATAGCCAAGCTACCAGATCTAGATGGGCCTCCCATGACCATTGCTGTGTATGGATTCCGTGATCTCACCGGACAGAACAAATCCAACGACAAGTTGGCCCTGTTTAGCAAAGCAGTCACACAAGGTGCAGAAAGTTTCTTGATCAAAAGTTTGCAAGATTCTAAAAGTTGGTTCCGGGTAGTAGAGCGTGTGGGGTTAGATAACCTCATCAAAGAGCGACAGCTCATACGTAACCAACGTGAAGTATACGAAGGCAAAGATGCCAGACCACTCAAACCACTCACAGTGGCCGGAATCATGATCGAAGGTGGCATCATTGGGTATGACTCGAACATACGGTCAGGCGGCAACGGTGCTCGTTGGTTGGGCATAGGCGCCAGCCAGCAGTATAGAGTAGATGAAGTCATAATCAGTTTGAGATTGGTTAGTATCAACTCCGGAGAAGTGTTACTGACCACTGCTGTGAGCAAGACCATATACTCCACAGCCCACAACGTGGGAGTGTTCAAGTTCTTTGATCAAGGCACTAGAAGCCTTGAGTTAGAGAATGGTGCGGCCTTGAATGAGCCCACCACTTATGCTGTGCGAGTGGCCATTGAACAAGGTGTGTATGAAATGATCATGGCCGGAGAAAAAAAGGGACTATGGAGATTTCGGGCCCACAAGCCTGAAATATCGATGGCCCCTCCTGCTGTAAAGGAGGAACGAAAAAATGAGTTGGTTCAAGAAAACACCACAAAGACCACATCAGCCCCCGAGGCCAGCCCAGCGGTCGCACCAGCTGATGTACCAGTATCTAAAACACAAACACGACGAGCTACCGTCGTTGAGTGGAGTAATGTTAGAGTCAGCAGAGAACATCAAAGCGAAAAAATAGCAAATCTTCGTCCAGGTGCCACTGTTGAAATACTAGCAGAAGATAAAGACTTCTACAACATCCGGGTGGATGGCAAAGAAGGTTGGGTAGCAAAACGGTTCATGAAGGTACACCAATAAAAATGATAAAGTACCCAGGAAAAAATAAAATGAAAACAAGTATGACAGGCGCTGGTAAGTTGTCGAGAAAAATACTTACCAACTTCTGGTTAGCGGCCATGTTTTGCAGTACCACCATGGCGGTGGCCAACGAAGTTTATATGGAACAGGTAGGCGATAACTCTACCATAGCTATCACACAGGATGGTTCTAGCAATCGAATAGGTACAGCCTTGAGTCCAGCGTACATTGGGTCAGGGTCAAACACAGTGACTATAGATCAGATTGGCAGTGCCAACGAGTTGGATCTTGTGGTCAATGGGTTGGCCACGGATGTCGTGGTCGATGTGTTGGGCAGTAATAACTTGTCAACCATCGACTGCGGAACCACTGCATCAGCTGGCTGTAATGCTAGTTTTATCAAGCAAGCGATCACAGGAGATTCAAACATAGTGACTCAAAACTTGGGCGGCGGTGCCAATCACACCAGTGAGATCACTATCACAGGAGATACTAACAACGTGACACACACCAGTACCAATACTGGTGCCACGAGTGCTAATATCACTGTTACCGGCAATACTAACACCATAGGAGTCACTCAAAGTGGCACAACGGCTAAAAGCGTTACTGTTAATAGTACTGGCGATAACAACAATATTACTATCAATCAGACCAACTGAGGCAGCAGTAGGGCGAGTTTCTGAACAGACTGGTCCTACTGAGATAGTTAGAAATAAAAAGTCATTGAGTAGTCAGGTCAATGCATCTATAGAATCCAACGACACCATTGTCACGGCTCGTGCTCGAGCCAAGCTGGAGTTTGAAGACAAGACCACGGTTCAGATCACTGAACAGTCAAAACTGATAATAGATGATTTTGTTTATGATCCTCGACGAGGCACAGGCAAGCTGGCGCTTAAAATGGCACTGGGCACTGCTAGATATGCATCGGGGCAGATAGCCAAAAACAACCCACAGCAGGTAGCAGTAAAAACTCCCACAGCCAGCATTGCTGTGCGCGGTACAGACTTTTCAATGACCGTGGACGAGCTGGGTCGCAGTCTCGTGATGCTGTTGCCCAGCTGTGACAACAAAGGATGTGTCACAGGTGCCATCGAAGTATCAAACGAAGCAGGTTCAGTACTGTTGGAACATGCCTACCAAGCCACGCTGGTACAATCGCTCTCTACACCGCCCAGCGCACCAATAATCATCAACATAGATCAGACCAACATCAATAACTTGTTGATAGTGTCGCCACCACCACAGTTTCAAGATGAAGAACTGCAAAACTCGGTCAAGACTGCCTTGGACGTAAATTTCCTTAATCAGGATTTTTTAAAATACAATGCCTTGGATGAGGATGAACTCAAAAAGTTCACAGCCTTGGATCAAAACTTTTTGGACGGAGAGTTCTTGGTCAACATGCTGGACATCAGCAACGCACAGTTGGCTATGAGCCAAGAACAGTTTGCCATGCAGAATCAGATGTTACCTGGATACAATGCAGCCACTGAACTAAAATATTACATTGATGCTGATGATGACAGCAAGTTGGTGCTGGATAGATCTGTGGGACATATCGCTAGAGTCATTGTTGACCGAGAACACAACATGGTCCTCAATATCACACAAGATGGTGTGGCCATCACACAACCTGTGAATCGCAGTGGATCCACTACTATAACCATTGTACAAAAATAACGTTAAGTAAATACATAATGTTGAAAAAATCCACTCTCAAAAAACTATTGACAAGTCCTTGGACTGCACTTATAACATTGGCACTTATTTTAAGTATAAGAATTGCCGATCCTGTCTTTGTAGAAAGTGTGCGCCTACGCTACTTTGATACCCTGATCACTGCCCAACCACCTACACCCACCGATATCTACACAGTAAACATCGACGAAGATACCATCGCCAAACACGGGCAGTGGCCTTTTGATCGACGGGTGTACGCTAACCTCATTGAGGAATTGTACAAAAGAAATGCAGGCCTGGTCATATTCAATGTCATGATGCCCGAACGCGATCGATCCGGTGGCGATGGATCCTTGGCAGCCACACTCAACGAACTTGATGTCATACTGCCTAACTTGCCAGCGGATCGTATGAAAAATACACCAAAACAGCCGGGCACTGCTGTGATAGGAGCAGAGTTCTCCGATCAGATAGTACAGTACCCTGGCATCATAGCCAACATTGACATGCTGGAAAAGAGAGCTAAAGGCGTGGGCATCGTAGCCACACTGCCTGAAGTGGACGGTGTCAACCGTAGGATGCCTTTGGTCGTGGCAGTGGATGGTCGAGTGTATCCCAGCTTGGCCATGGAAGTATTGCGTGTAAGCGCAGGAGACAGTACCACACAGATCAAGCTCACGGAACTGGGCGTAGAAAAGATGCGTATACCTGCATTTGGTCCCATCGCCACAGACAGTCTGGGTCGCATATGGATCGACTGGAGCCAGCGCAGTCAAAGCGTGTCGGCTATAAACTTGCCCAAGGACTTTGGTGGTGCTGATGTCATTGTGGGCGTGGCCGCCGGGGGGCTAGGCAATCCTGTGCCCACTCCTCGTGGTTCAGTATGGCCACACGAAGTACAAGCCGCTGTGATAGCTACCATGTTCAACGGCGTCACGATCGAACGTCCTGACTATGCAGATGGAGTTGAAATCATATTCATAGCGGTCATGGGACTGATTATCATTGGAATGTCGAGGTGGACTTATGCAGGTATTCTTATATCTATTGTTGGGGTCATTGCCCCTGTTGTTGCCAGTGGCCTGGCTTATAGTGAGTGGCGAATCTTGGCAGACGCGACGGCAAGCACAGCTGGTCTTGTTCTCGTGGCTCTGCATACTTACGGCGTTAAGTTTATAAGTGAGTTCCTGCAGAAGCAACAGATCAAGAAACAGTTTGGAACTTATCTCAGCCCAGATCTTGTGGCACAGTTACAACGCAATCCCGATCTGTTGGTGTTGGGCGGTGACAGTCGTGAACTGTCAATCATGTTCACAGATGTGCGTGGCTTTACAAGTATCAGCGAACACTATGGTAAAGACGTGCAAGGGCTAACAAAAATAATGAATCGTTATATGACAGCCATGACTAAAAAGATCTTGGAAAACAAAGGCACGTTAGACAAGTACATTGGAGATGCACAGATGGCATTTTGGAACGCACCCTTGGACAATACTCAGCATGCCAAGGATGCTGTAAAAACAGGTTTAGAAATGTTAGGGAGTTTGGATGAGTTCAATAAAGAAGTTCAAGCAGAAGGCGTACCACCTTTTGGTATGGGCCTTGGCATCAATACTGACACCGTTGTGGTGGGTAACATGGGAAGTGATCAGCGTTTTGACTATACTTGTCTTGGTGATGGCGTCAACTTGGCTTCCAGACTGGAAGGCCAGAGTAAACCGTACGGTGTCAAGATCGTGGTGGGGGCAAAAACTGCCGAATATGTAAAAGACGAATACCTTGTGCTTGAGCTAGACTGTATCGCAGTAAAAGGCAAAAAAGAAGGTGTGAACATTTATACAGTGTTAGGACACAGAGATGAGTTACGTGTTTCATCAGCAGACACACAGATGCATGATGCGATGCTGAATCTTTATCGACAGCAGAAGTTTGATCAGGCAGTGAAGTTTTGCAATGACCTAATGGGTCGTTTCAACGGCGCCATGGATCATTACTATGAAATGTGGCAAGAACGCTGTGTGGAAATGAAGTCTGCTGGCTTGCCCTTGGACTGGGATGGCATCTATCGAGCAACCAGCAAGTGATTAGCCCTCGCCAGCGGAGGCAGTCTTTTTATCGTCTTCGTCAGCTTTGAGTGCTTCGCGGAACTTGGCATCAGCTTCGCGCTCGGTTTTCTGTTGTTCTATCACACGTTCACCTTCGATGATCTTGCCACGTAAGTGCAGTACCACATCAACTTTTTGATTCAAGCGGATCAAGTCATTGTCTAACATGCGTATACGATCGATCAAGGCAATCAGCACAGTGTTGGCTTCTTTCAAGATAGGTTTGACTTCTTTGGTGGCCCAGGTCCACACATAGTAAATCATATATCCCATACCGCCGGCAGCCACTATAGGAAATCCGTATTTGTTAATCAGTGCTACTAAGTCCATTTATTTTTCCTCTTTCCAAAATCCCCAAGGATCATGTATTTTCTTTTGTTCCGTTTTAGGTTCGTGATAATACCAAACAGCCACTGATATCAATACCAGCGTTTCCAACAAGTAAAAAATCATGAATGCTTCAAACAGCAAGCCCAACTAACACTCCGATCAAAACTCCAAACACAACGGCTTTCAACATATCGCTATCATACCAAATAGCTCTGGGTTGATCGTACCATGCCTTGATATGTGCAGGTTGCGCTTCATACCATTTTTCCCATTTTCCCATGTTATTTCCTTTTTAAAATATCAAACGTATCCTGCGGTGTAGGCACATTTACAAAATGCACAGTATCATCTTCTTCGTTGACGATACCCATCATGGCAGGGCCATGCCCGCGAACAAACTTTTCCAACGGGTCAACCTTGACCAACTGTGCTTGACCATTTATATTAGTGACCTTGAAAAGATCACCGGCTTTCCAACCCAGCCGATCAATATCTAATTCTTCGTCCAGAATGATGCGATTTTCTGACAGATCCCACGAGTAGTCCACGTAGAGCATTTTTCTTCCTTTTTGGTTACAAAATCAACTAACTTCCTAATATTCTTTTCTTGATCGTGATAATCTATGCACATTTGGGTCCACTCGTTCCTGTTGCAAAAAACATGGGTGCGTTCTTGAGCAGTCCAGGTACGGGGATCTTTAGTCACGTCGGGCATCATTTTTGCCATCTGCTCTAGCAATACGATTGGTGTCGGGTTTGAGACCCAATGCATTGGATACCACGGTGTCGATGCGTATGACATCATGGTTCATTGTTTTTACACGATTATCTAGAGCAGTGATTATGCCTGAAAGTCCCTGCACCGAGCTCATCACTCCAGCGAGTATGAATTTCAGTGTGAGGAAAATGAAGTAACCACCAGCGCATGCCGCCGCGATCGGGAAACCGACCTCGGCCACGAGTTTGAAAAAGTCCATCCTAGCTCCTTTGATCCTCTTGTGGGATTCTTTGGAGTATTTACCAAAATGTCAGTGGCTCTCGATGAACGGTGAAAAATATTTTGACATCAATCAGAAAATCAGCTAAAATATAGCTTGTGTTTGTTTCTTTTGGAGCGATTGTGTTAAATATAGCTCTTTTGGAAATGTGCGCAGTTATCCGTGGTCGTAGGAGTTGTACATATTACTACGGTAAAAACAAACCTGTAAACAAGGAGGAAGTTATGACAGCGACAGTATCAAAGTCAAGAACGCACCAAGTTGGCATGGTCAAACTTTTAGTAAGTCTGCCCCGTGTGATCGGCCTAATGATCGTAGCATCGATCTTGATCACAGTCACAAATTTGCGTCTGGATGCACTAGCATCTGACAACGAAGCAGCCTCATGGCGCCAAGGCTTCGTGTCCACCGCGGATCGTTCCAAGCAACTAGAATGCTTGGCCCGCAACATCTACTGGGAAGCCGCCTCTGAGCCTTTTGAAGGCAAAGTGGGTGTGGCCCAGGTAACCATGAACCGTGTCAATGACGGACGTTTCGGCAAAGACGTCTGCGGAGTGGTATATCAGAAGAACGTAATCTATGAAAAAGTCGTGTGCCAGTTTTCATGGTATTGCGAACCCACACACAAGATCCGGCCTGTACATCCTGCACTATGGGATGAAAGCATGGAAGTGGCCAAGAAGGTCCTGTTGGAAGGATTCCGACTGCCCAGTCTCAAAGAAGCACTGTATTTTCACGCTGACTATGTGAAACCCGGATGGCCCAACATGCAGTATTTGGGGCAGTTTGGTCGGCATATATTCTACAAAAAGAAAGAAGGTAAAGTATGAGCAAGTTCTTTCAGTTCATCGGAAATATCAGATCGGGATTCAGCAACTATCTAGCCACACAACTGCACACCATCTCGGCAGAAACCCTGGGTTGGTTGGCAGTGATCTTGATCCATGGCGCCACAATGCCCACGCTGTTGGCCATACTCACAGGACTCAGCGATCGTACCCCTTCGGTGGATATCATCATGCTGATGTGGGGCGGCCTGGTGTTGTTGTTTGGTCGTGCAGTGGTACTCAAGGATACACTGAATATCGTGACCATTGGTGCTGGATTTATCATCCAAGCAGTGCTGATGGCCATGATACTGTTTAAGTAGATCTACGTAGTTGACGCACTAGAGGTAACAACAATCGGTGATCGTCTCTGCGTTCAGGCGTAAAATATTCAGGTTTGTTTTTACGACGCCAGCGCAGAGTTTGCCAATAAAAATCAGGGCTTAACTGGCCCTGATGTTTTTCCCAAGCCAGACCAACGTTGTCTATAAGTTCTTTCACAATGTGATTGAAGAAATCATTGTGAAAGAATCTCTTTTTATTTCTTTGAGCCACGGCCCTGCAGGATTCTAAAATCCAGTGTTGCTGTTGTCTGCTGAGATTGGCCAGTCTTTTCATTTCGTTAATAATGGCCTCCATTCTGAGGGCAGAGTCAGTGATGTCATCGTAGCTTTCGTTGATCCAAGGGCTGAATGTTTCAAAACCGTAGCGCCTGAGCAACGCCAAACTTCCTGGGCCCGCAGCCAAAATAAAAGGATGCCCACATGCGATGGGCCTGAGTATCTTTTCAGTTAAATGTATCCTAACATCATCGAACAGAGTCTCTAACACAACACTTATTCCCGTGGCATTGAAATCGTCACTGCAATACACAGCACTGCTGTTTGATGTCACTGAATGACTACCAATGGATCCTATTTGACAACTGTGTTCTATGTCTGCGAGTTTAGACAAGAACTCTTTTCTGTACACCCTAGTACCGGTAAAATCTCGTGCATACACTAAAAATAACTTATTTGGGTCAGTGTAACAAAATGATCTATCATTCTCAGCATACCTATACCAGTCTCTAGCAATCATACCATGGCTCCACCAGTATGCTCCAACATATCGCCCGGTGTTTTCGTACTTGACCAGCTCTGCACTGTTGACTTCGCTGTGTAACAGTGTCCAGGCTTTTTGCCAAGACCATACTATGGTGTTTCTTAGATTGAAGTCTGGATGTGGAAAGGTCGGGTCGTGGCTTTGGCTATTGAAAAATTCAGCCATTCCTGGATCAGAGTCTTGATATAAATCAAAGTTCAGGGGTTCTTGATCATGACAAAATAATACAGGCTGGAAGTTTCTAACTTGTTTTTCATATGGCAATGCAGGCAATAGTTCAGGCAAGATCTGATCCACTGTTCTCTGATGTTTGGGTATGCCATTGGGCCCGTTGAGATGCGCTACTGTGGATTGATAATCCCCACAGTCTAGCAGACGTCGGCTACCCCAGGGATAGAATCGCATGAGCCAGTACTGCTTTTCTGTGACCTGGTGGATGAAATCATATAAATTATCTGTAGGAACCGACATATGGAGGATACAATGAATATAGGTTTTATTGGGTTAGGTAAACTGGGTCTGGACTGCGCCGAAGTCTTTGCAGAACGTTACACAGTTTACGGTTATGATATATATCCACGCTACAGTGACACAGTCAAAGTTTGCACCAATGTAGAAGAAGTCGTAGACAACAGTGACTGGTTGTTTATCGCAGTGCCCACTCCGCACTCAGAGGGTTATGATGGATCAGTTCCAAGCTCACACATGGAACCACGAGATTTTGGGCATGATGCCGTGAAACAGGCCATTGAGTATGTCAATGCCTATGCCAAAGAATCTAAACGTGTGGTGCTGATCTCTACAGTACTGCCTGGCACAACTCGCAGACATTTTGCTACATTGTTAGACAAGCGCCATCAGTTTTTGTACAACCCATATCTCATTGCCATGGGTTCTGTGAAGTGGGACATGGCCAATCCAGAAATGGTCATGATTGGCACGGAAACCGGTGATCCAAGTGAAATGCGCGATCTCATTGATTTATATCGTCCGCTGATGAAAAACAATCCACGCTATGTCACAGGCACCTGGGACGAGTGCGAAGCCATCAAGATCTTCTACAACACATTCATTTCTGCCAAGGTTGGATTGGTCAACATGATCCAGGACTTTGCACTGAAGATCGGCAACATCAATGTAGATGTTGTGACAGACGCTCTAGCACAAAGTACCATGCGCATCATGGGACCCAAGTACATGACAGCAGGCATGGGCGATGCTGGCGCTTGTCATCCTCGAGACAACATCGCTCTGCGTTGGCTGGCAGAAGAGTATGACATCGGATACGACCTGTTTGATACCATCATGCATGCCCGTGAAATACAAGCAAAAAATCTTGCACACTTTTTGATAGACAAAGCCAAAGAAAAGAATCTTCCCATCGTCATACATGGCAAAGCCTACAAGCCTGATGTGCCTTATTGCATCGGTAGCTACTCAACTTTGATTGGATATTATATCAAGGAAGCTGGATTCTCTGTGAGTTATTTGGATCCTTTGGCCGATGACGATGCCAATGTGATCCAATCAGTCAAAGGTGCTTGTGTGTTGTTGATGGCACACAATAGACAAATCACATATGGCTATACAGGTGATGTGCGTGACGATACTTTCTATGCTCCTATCGAAGCAGGATCGGTCATAGTTGATCCTTGGCGTAAAATGGCAGACATGAAGGGTTACGAAATCATCCACTATGGTAATACCAGAAAATAAACAGTGGGTCAAGAAATGGGTGGAACCTTGGTGGGTCAGCCATCAGAGTCTGCCCTATGTCAACGAACCTTTCAACGATCCTGAAAGTCTAGAGCTATGGCGCAGTCTAGGCTATACCCAAACAAGATTCACGGGAGATATGTATGACATGCGTAATCCTGAACCACCTTGGATAGCACCTTTCCGTTTTCATTTTCCCTGGCAATATTTTTCCTGGTCAGTGTATCGCATGCCTCCGGGTACTGTGTTGCCCAATCACTCAGACACCTATGCTCGATTTAAAAAACTCTACAAAATTGTGGATGATGATTCTATATACCGTGCCATAGTCATGTTGGAAGATTGGCAAAGCGGTCACTATCTTGAAATAGATGGCAACCCTATAACAAAATGGATAGCCGGAGACACGTATATCTGGCGCAATGATGTCCAGCATCTAGCTGCCAACAACGGCATGACCAATCGTTACACACTACAAATCACAGGAGTCCCCATTGAAGATCCATTCCTATAACGAGTGGGATCCACTGCGTAGCATTGTGGTAGGCAGTGCTCGACATGCCAACTGGCCAACCACGGACCCTGTGTTTGCACAGGAAAGTGAGAAAACTCTTTGGAAACAAACTCCTGTTCCCTCAGGACCCGTGCCTGGGTGGATCATCAACGAAGCCGAAGCAGAGCTGGATGATCTAGCTCGCAAACTCACTGATCTTGGAGTAGAAGTACATCGTCCGCAAGAAATGGATTTTGTGCAGTTGGGTGGTATGTATAACTATTGCCCTAGAGATAGATTGCTGGTGGCAGGAACTACCATTGTTGATCCCGCTATGATGTACCCCTGCAGAGACATGGAGTTGGCGGCCTACTATGACATTGTTGATGCCGCTGAACATTATCTCCATATGCCAAGAAACGAAGGCATGACGCTGGATGCGGCCAATGTATGTAGGCTGGGCGACACTTGGTTGTATTTAGAAAGTGCATCGGGTAATCGAGCCGCCTATGAATGGTTATGCAACCAGTTTCCCAACATTAACATTGAGCTTTGCAACTTCTACGCTGGAGTACACATAGATTCAACCATAGTTCCTTTGCGTGAAGGACTGGTCATCGTCAATGGCGCACGGGTAAACAGTGAAACCTTGCCCCGAGCATTCCAAGATTGGGATGTTCTGTACGTAGATCAGGTGGTCGAACAAGGCTTTTATCAGTACCCTTACGCTTCAAAGTGGATTGCGTTAAATATGTTAGTGGTTGATCCTACTACAGTGATCATGGACGCAGATCAAGCTGATCTGCGGTATGCTCTAGAAACTCGTGGGTTTACAGTGATACCACACAAATTAAGTCACAGTCGCACCCTGGGCGGTGGGTTTCACTGTGTCACATTAGATCTATGGAGAGAACATGCTTGACGCACAACAACTGGCTCAGCTGGTAGAACAAGAAATCAAAACTGCTGTAGCACAACAGGTGCAACAGGCAGTGAGCCAGACTGCCTGGATTGAGGATCTTGAGCAACAGATCATTGGATTTGTCCAGGACCGCATCACAGCTAGATTTGCCAACATTGGTACCCTACCTGATTTAGTAACCACAGTAGAACAAAAAGTTGGTGAAATGTTTGCCAACGGATTTGTGCCAGATCTGGCCAGCTACGTGGATCAACCTCGTATACGCCAGGCCGTGGATCAGGGTGTAGAAAAGTTTGTAGAACACACCATTGATACATTGAGCATAGATCCTGCTTGGGTGGTCAAGATTGAAAATCTCATAGCACAGCGCATGGAAGATCGTGTGAGAGCTAGACTTCGAGAGCTGGATATGAACGTTGTGTTAGGGCAAGTGATCATGGAACACAGAGATCATCTCACACAAGAGCTTGCTCGTAACTTCCAATCCAATGGTATTGACGATCAAGCATCGAACACACAGCTCACTGTGATGGATGGAGTGATTGTAGTCGAAGGTGAAACAGTCACCCAGGATCTGTCGGTAGAACGCAATACCACACTCAAAGGTAACTTGCTGGTCAAGGGAGATCTTGGTGTGCAAGGTCGTATCGCTGTGGACAACAAAGCCTGGCAAGATCTCAGCGAACATGTGGGCACGGTGACCTACGATCGTATCAAAAATGATTTTGCCCAAGAGCTCACAGAATCAATGTTGAAAACCATCAAACGTGGTATCAACATTGAAGACGTATCTGTGGGCGGACGTCCTTTGGTATCGGGCAACGCTCTCAGTCCCGGTATCAAGAACACCAATATCACTTCTGTGGGCGCACTGGAAAGTCTGCAAGTAGATGGTCACGTGAGTCTAAGAGATACCGTGACAGTTAATCGCGGACGTGTGGGCATCAACACAGAAGATCCTGATTCTGCACTGTCTGTATGGGACGAAGAAGTCAACGTGAGCCTGGGCAAACTCAGCAAAAACACGGCATTTGTTGGCACAGGGCGCAAAGGTAACTTGGTGCTGGGTACCAACCGCCAGAATCACATCGAGATCGACGGTGATGGTATGACCACGATACAACGATTGCGCATTGGACGCAATACCATTTCATGGTCTGCAGAAACACCGGGCTACAGTGGAACCAAAGGCGATTTGGTGATCAACATCAATACCACTGCTGAAGGTGTGTTTGCTTGGATCTGTCTTGGTGCGTTCCGTTGGCAAGCATTGAAGGCAAAATAAATGAGAGTATGTTGGATCATCAGCGAGCAGTTTGCCAGCACTCACGTCACGCCCGAACAGCTCAAAGACATTGCACCCAGCTGGGGTAGTTGGAAGACATGGCGTGCCTGGAACACAGATAATGTACTGTGTCACGACGTGAACAAGGCACAAGAGTTAATACAACGAGCATTCCACAGCGTGTGCAACTTTTATACTGCCAACAAAAACTATGCACAGTTAAATCGTCCTGCTCGGGTAAATCTCTATGAAGGGGATTTTCCTGGTGCTCTTGACTATCCAGAAGAAATAATAGCCATGCACCTTGTGGCTGAGCAAAATGACCTGGTATTATTGTTGGGGTTTGATCTCACTGATAAAATCTTTGATGACAAGTTTAAAAATCACAAACAACTAAACTACTACAATGCTTTTCGCGCCACCCTCAATACCTATCCTGAAACGCAATGGGTGTTGATAGACCATCCTAATCCTGTGACCAAAAAAATAACGCTGTCAAATCTAACACAAGATAGTTTTGACAGCGTTGTTAAGTTATTGTCTTAATCGTTTTCGATATAAACTTCAGGTCCACTTGTATAGGCGCGAAGATGCGGATACTGCTCTAGTTTTGCAGTGACTTCAGCCACTTCTTTTCTAGCTTGCTCTTCATCGGTCCATTCGTGTATGGTCACAAAGATGCCAGAGGAAGGTGGATACTGTCCAGGTAACGGTGGAACCCACGTTGGTATTTTATTTTTAATAGCTCCCGAATCTAGATATCTTTGTTTTATTTCGGCGCCAATGACCTTATGATATTCTTCAAGCAGTTCTCTGCTAACAGCAAAGTTTTTTGTAGCTCTAGTGAATACTCGCATGTTTACTCTTGCACCACTATTGGTCCTGTTGTGTTGAATGCTTTGCACTCAGGATTACTATCTAACCAAGCATTGACCTGATTTGCACATTGTTGAGCTTGTGTTAGGTCAGTCCAACTACGATGATTTTGATATTGTCCGCTGGGTGCTGGGTACGTTCCGTCTGGCAGTGGCGGTGTCCAAGTTGGAATCGGTTCGGTAAACCCGGCAGTGATATAAGGTTGAACAATAGGTCCAACTCCTGCTTGATACTGTGATTGGATCGCTGATGATGCATCAAAATCCATTGTTGATTGAGTGTAAATGGCCATGATATTTTCCTTTATCTATCAAATATTTACCTGAAAGGGTGGTATTCACCAAAGAAGCACTTGCTCTCTAATGATATTTATCGTAAAATAGCACTATTATGATTATTACCCCTCGCATTGGTTTTTGTTGCAAATGGATAGATCACCCGGATGAAACAGCCGGGCGTAAACCCACATCTGCAAGCCGTGATCTAAACGGACGAAGCACTACCATGCGCTGGCTACGCGAGCACAAGGAAGAAGCTGAGCAACGCCAGTGGGATATTATGAATCATAATGCGCAGGCCGCTCTTAACATGGTAGAACGAGTGGGCAGTTTGCCCAAGCATCTGCGGATGGTGCGCCTGGGCTCAGAAATGCTACAAGGCTACACAGAACCTTCGTGGATCGACTGGTGGCAACAAGCAGATGTCCAACGCCATCTAGAGAAGATTTTTTCTCCTGTGGGTGCTCGTGCTAGAGAACTCGACGTCAGGCTGAGTTTCCATCCAGGGCAGTTCTGTGTGCTGGCGTCAGAAAATGACGGCATCGTAGAGCGTAGTATCCTAGAGTTTGAGTATCATGCAGACATGGCTCGTTGGATGGGCTATGGTGCCACCTGGCACGATCATGGATTCATGATCAATGTACACTTGTCGGGCAAAGGTGGTCCTGAAAAGTTCCTGCGCACTCTGGGTAAACTCAGCCCCGAGGCTCGCAATCTCATAACTATCGAAAACGACGAGGTATCTAATGGTCTTGACATCACTCTTACT
>Ga0315903_10006127_pt1 | contig 15461 bp, 8 predicted proteins | sample LakEriMetagenome_7_FD_203524 | JGI IMG/M metagenome (GOLD analysis project Ga0315903, IMG submission 203524) | Freshwater fungal communities from buoy surface, Lake Erie, Ohio, United States - Buoy 2 MA119 | ecosystem: Environmental > Aquatic > Freshwater > Lake | place: USA: Lake Erie, Ohio...
TGGGCCTGCGCCAGTTTCTCGCGGACGAGGGCCACATACCCCCCCGGTTGAGCCCCCGCTTCAGTGATTGAATCCCCCAGGAAGATCACCCGTTCTCCCGACTTCAGGAGTGGCTCCGCCGACATCCCCGTTCCTCCCATCAACCCCACCAGGCCCACAAACACTCCCAACCCTATTCCGCACAAGCGAAGCATCGGCATTCCCAATCTTCCAGAGAACAGCAGCAGACGAATCAGAATCCGAGTGGTCAAAACCGAGTGGTCAAAACCCGGTGGACGATTCGCCCCGGCGCAACACGCCCACCCTAGTCTGAAATTAGCGACATCGGTGCCTCAAGCCAATTGCTCAAAGTGAGGCCCCGGCGGCTGGTCGATGCATCGGGCAGCGACGGGAGACGTCCGACCTAGCCGTACAACGGAGTGATCACACTGCCGTTGAGCAGTTTATTTGGACGCCCCAGCGGATCGAGGATTTCCACCTCAGGATCGACGCCGAGAGCGCTGAAAACCGTGGTTCCCACATCGGCCGGCGACCAGGAACGGGAGACGGGATACGCGGCGATTTCGTCAGACTGACCGATCACCTGACCACCATTCACTCCCGCTCCCGAGAACAGTCCTGAATAGACGTGTGCCCAGTGATCGCGGCCCGGTTCCGTCGAGCCCGGGAGAGTGGAAATCCGAGGGGTCCGGCCAAACTCCCCCATTACCACCACCAGGGTCTCCGACAGTCGGCCACTGGTTTCGAGATCGTCCAGCAGCGCCTCCAGTCCCTGATCGAGTTGGGGCAACAGCACGGTCTTCAACCGCCCCCAGTTGTCGACATGAGTATCCCAGGTCTGCACGATGCCCATGGCGGCCTGAATCATCGGCACTCCCGCCTCAACCAGCCGGCGGGACAGCAACAGACTCTGTCCCAACTTGTTGCGCCCGTAACGTTCGCGGGTCTCGGCTTCCTCCCGATGGATGTCGAACGCCTGGGTCACCCGGGCGGAGGTCAGCAACGAGAACGCCGCCTCCTGCTGCGACTGGAAGCCCAGAGCCCGGCCACCACGATTCGCCACCACCTCCTGCAGACCAGACAGCAGTGCGCGACGGTTTTCCAATCGGCCGGGAGGGACTCCTTCCCGCAGGGACAGGCTGTCGACCCGGAAACCGGCTTCGTTGGGATCCTGGTTGATCGACCACGGATCGTGCCGCACCCCCAGGAATCCGGCATGCTGCCCGGGCCAGGTCAGGGGACCTTCAATCAGATAATTGGGCAGGGAGACACCAGTTGGAATTCCATCATGTCGCGGCTGAACGTAGTCGAGTGCGGCGGCGAAATTCGGAAAATCGGTGCGGGACTGGACCCGGTCGAGATCACTTCCCCCGCGGGGCACAGGGGTGGGTCGCCCCGTGAGGGCGACGTGGGTCGCCAACAGGTGATTGTGCTCGGTGTGCGACAGCGAGCGCACCACCGCCACCCGGTCGGTCCGACGGGCCAGGCGGGGAAGGTGTTCGCAGATCCGCAATCCGGCGGTGGCGGTGTCGATCGAAGCAAACTCACCGCGGATGGCGTCTGGCGCCGCGGGCTTCGGGTCCCAGGTATCCAACTGGCTGGGCCCCCCCGAGAGCAGCACGATCACGACCGACTTCGCCCGCCCCACCACACCTTCGCGGGCGGCGAGTTTCCGGGCGGTCAACGGCAGCGATCCCGCCACCACGCCACCGGCGGAAACACTCAGGAAATCGCGTCGGGACAAATTCCGGAGGTTCATGGTCACACGTGGGAACAGGGGGTCTGCACACAGAGTTCCACTGGCATTCCAGCCACGCAGAGCGGAAACAACTCCACTCGGGACGACACAGGGGAGCATTTGTCTATTGTACCCGCGCGCCCCCGAACACATCAACAACAGCCGCCAAAAGCCGATGGCCGCAGGGTCGGCCGGGGACTGCCAGCCCCGGTCACGCGAAGGAAAACCGCCGTGGCACCTTCCGTGAGGATGCCCTCACTTCGTTGTTCGCCGTGGGCATTCAAATCACTGGGCCGCTGGCACCGATTGCGGAGAGTGATCCGCCACCATCAATTCAGATCAAATCCTGTCAGCAGATGCTCGATCGCATCGGCCCGGGCGGCCACTTCCAGCACACTGCGGCGGATCTCTTCCGCGTCGACCGTGGCTCGGGGATAGGTGTCGTGCACCATGAAGCGGGGCCGCCCTCCCTCGTCGTGGATGGCGATGCTGCCGTGGGGAATTTCAAAATTGAGCCGCAGGGCCTGTTCGAAGAACGCTGGTTCGGCATCGCAGCACATGCTGGAGATAACCAGCAATCTCTCGGCCGCCGCATGGCTGCTCGCCTCAACAATCACCGTCTGTCGCCTCCCCGAGGCGAATTTCACCCGCACCAGGTGACGGCGCCCCTCATTGGTCGACTCCACCGCGGGATCATCCCGAAAGGCTTCGTCCAACAGGCTTTCGAGATCGCGGGTCTGCCCCAGAATCGCCTGCAGCAACTGGGCTGCCTTGATGCCATCCTGGGGACGATTCGCCGGATTCCGGTCCAGCAGCAGCGACAGGCACTCGGCCATCTCGAGTGAGACCTCGGGAATGATCTTGCGGATGTTGGGGAGCGGTTCGCGCAGCACCTCACCAACCAGCACCGCCAGGGTCTCCCCATGAAACGGCAGCCGTCCCGAGAGCATCAGAAAATAGGTCACCCCCAGCGAATAGACATCGGTGGTGGGACTGGCCACCGCTCCGTCGAACAATTCCGGAGCCATGAACTGCGGGGTGCCACACAGTGGTTCCCCGGTACGTCCCTCGCCATTCGAACGGACACTGCGGGCCAACCCGAAATCGGCGATCTTGGGAATGCCCTGCAGCGTCAGCAGCACATTGTCGGGCTTCAGATCGCGATGCACGATCCCGAGCCGGTGGGCTTCGGCCAGCCCATCCGCAACGCGGGCCGCCACCGCCGTCGCCTTCACGGGAGACAGGACGTGCTCATCCCGGATGATCTGCCGCAGCGACCGCCCCGCGACGAATTCCATTTCGAGAAAGTACAGGTCGTCGAGCTGCCCGACGGCATGCACCGTGATGACATTCGGGTGAATCATCGCCGCCGCCGCCCGCCCCTCATTGAGGAAGCGGTCCACGTACTGGCGGTCATCCCGCACCAGTTCGGGCATCAGGACCTTCAAGGCGCACAGGCGGTGCAGATCGCGATGCCGGGCCAGATACACCTTCCCCATCCCCCCGCGACCCAGCAGCGAATCGAGGTGGTAGACTCCCAGATCGGCCCCCACCAGGGGGTCTGGCGGGACCGGCTCGGCTGGTGAGAGCGCAGCCGCTTGGGAGTGGGCGACGGGCATCCCCGGCACGAGTTCAAACACCGAGGTCTCACCCACGGAGACCGGACGGGGATTGCGGATTTCGTACCCGCAATGGGGACACTCGATCACCAAATCAACGGCCAACACCGGCTTGCCACAGCGCGGGCAGTCTTTCTGGGCATCGGGCAGCGGATTGGAAGCAGGATCGTGCGACATCAGACTTTGACCGCGGGTTCTGTCGGAACTAGAGTTCAGTTTAACTTGTTTCGTGGAAGTTCCTAGTCCCTGACATTGTGCCCGATCCCCAGAGGCGCGGGGTTCACGATCTGTCTGCCATGGAATGACCATTCTCCGGGAAGCACCGCCTCATGCCTTACGATCCAGACATTGAACGCGCGGAACCTCTGTTTGAAAACGAACCGTCCCCCACTGTGAACAGTTCGGATCCGGCGGCTCAATTCGGCCAGCCCACGCCTGTGCCCGTCCCGTCCCCCGAGGCGGAAAGGGAACTCCCCCGACGTCGATTCGCCGGCCCCGGTTGGCTCGAAGCGATCGGCTGGGCCGCTCTGATGTTGCTGCTGCAGTTGTTCGTGTCGGTTGGATTCACAGCGGTGGCCATGCTGATGTCCCTCTCCGCCGGAGCCAGCCCCCCGGTGGCCCCCCCACCCGCCGTCGAGGCCGAAGCCGCTCCGGCCGAAGTCGCCCCGGCCGCTCCGGCCGCTTCGCCGGCCCCAGCCGAGCAAATGCTGCAGCGCATCAAGCCTTACATGACACGACTCATGCCCTGGATGTTCGCCGCGGTGGGATTGATGAACTGCATCTACGCCCTCGCGCTGGGCCGGTTGCGACTCGGATCCCAGGAATTCCACCAACTGGGCTGGCAGTGCCCCACCCTACAGCATTTGCTCCTGTTGCTGCTGATGTTTATTCCCCTCTCGATCGTCTGCTCGTCGTTGCAAGGGTGGGCCATCGAGTTCTTTCCGGAATCGGGGCGCGATCTCGCTGAAATGTTCGGCAGCATCCGTCATCTGCCGCTGCCTGTGCTGATGCTGGTCCTGGCCGTCGCACCGGCGGTTGGCGAGGAATTGGTGTTCCGGGGAGTCATCGGCCGTGGCTTGCTGGCCCGCCACGGATGGTTCTGGGGCATCGTGGTCACCTCGGTGATGTTCGCCGGCATTCACCTGTCTCCCGCGCAGGTGATCGGGGTGCTGCCCCTGGGAATCGTGATCCATCTCGTCTATGCCGCCACGCGCAGTTTCTGGGCCCCCATGCTGGCGCATTTCCTCAACAACGCCCTCGCGTCGGTGATGCTGAAGCTGTCTGATCCCACGGCGGCGGAATCAGCGGAGGCGACGGGCGAGACCTTCGACCTGCGATTGATCGGCCTGTCGGCACTGGCCCTGGTTTTTCTGATTTCCTGGCTGTGGACCACCCGGGTCCGTTTCGTGAACGCGGGCGGTGTCGCCTGGAATCCGGCCGAGGCCGACTGCGGCGTTCCTCCTCACGACAGCGAATTCCAACGGGAGATCACGCCGCCACAGGGCTGGCAGGTGGGGGGAGCCCTGGGGGCACTGGCCGCTTTGCTGTGGCTGGGCCTGCAAACGAACTGATCCCTTCCAGGCCGAGTCCGGCCCCGCAGTTCCGCCCGCGGGCGGTCAACTCCCGCGATCCACCGATCGGCCTCGATCCCCCGGCACTTCGTCGGGGATGCTTGAATAGAGGGTGTCCAAGAGCTCCGTCAGGCGGCGCAGTTGATCGTGGGGCAAGGGGCGGAACAGGTGTTGGGTCAGGTCTTCAACCGAAGAATCGAGCCGCGCCAACAGGTCGAGCCCGACAGCAGTGATTTCCACCCAGATCACCCGGCGATCCTGATCGCAGCGTCGCCGCACCACATACTTCTGCTTCTCGAGCCGGTCGATCAGGCCAGTGATGGCTGGCACCTGCTGAATCAGGCGTTCGGCCACTTCCAGCGAGGGGAGTGGACGTCCTTCCCGCCGGAGGATGCGCAGCACGTTGTACTGCTGATTGGTCAGGCCCTCATCCCGCAGCAGCCTGCCAAACCGGTTGGAGATTCGATCGGCAGTACGAATCAGTGAGACTCCCGCGAAGTATTGCGGAGAATGTTCCGATTCGGGGGCACGGGGCTCCACAGTCATAAGGGTTGTCGTTGCCCGGGGGGCCGAAAGAATTGCGTTCGATGGTCTCATCAGGACCGAGTCGGGAGCTGCGGCCCCCCACATAAATATTTTACCGGTAAACGATCGATCCGGAAATGATTTGAATCGCGCAAAGTCAACTTCGGGTCAGCCAACAGGGGGGGGCGATCCAGCGGAAGTCGGCCGACGGGTCGCCGGAATTGGTCCCCGTCGGGGAATTGAACCCGTCGCGGAAATGAACCCGTCGGCAAATAAAAACCCCAGTCTCAATGGGCGAGACTGGGGTTTGGAAATGGGCGGCACTGGATTCGAACCAGTGACTTCCACCGTGTGAGGATGGCACTCTAGCCGCTGAGTTAGCCGCCCGAAATCAGGAGGCGACACAGGCCCTCAGCCGTGTCGCCCCGCTTTCATTCTCGCTCGATAATTTATCCGCTGCGGAGGTGAATCGCAAGGAAACCAACGCGATTCCAGACTGCGGAAGTTCAGACACCGACGGGGTCGCAGGGGTTCAACCGAAAAGCACGACCCTGCTGGCCGATGCGTAAACCGACCCGATCCCCTGCCCTTCGTCAATCTCCCTCGCCCGGTTCAAACCGGGGAGGCTCGAACTTGGGAACAGCGGGTCCACTGGAGCCCGGCGCATCGCGCTGCTCCAAGGGGGCCGGCCGGGACGTAGGAGGAGCCGAATTCGAGGTCTGCGTCGATTGGTACGGAGGATGCACACTTGTTCTCAAGTGGTCGTCGATTCCAGCCAACCCCTTTTTGAAATCGGCTACTCCCTTCCCCACCGTCTTGGCCACCTCGGGCAGCCGCTTGCCAAACAGCAGCAAGGCGACCACGAACAGGATGATCATCTCGGTCGATTCAATCCCGAACATCGCTCTGACCTCTCCGCTGGCAACCCCGGCACATCCAACACTCCCCGCTGTCCAACCTCCACCGCCACGGGTGGCTCAGGCGTCGACCTTCTTGGGCGTATCGTCTGAAGGATTATTGATCTCTTCCTCGATCCCCTGCATCCCCTTCTTGAACTCGGTGATGCTCTTCCCCAGCGACCGGGCAATGTTGGGAATGCGCGATCCCCCAAACAGCAACAGGGCAATTCCGAGGAAAATCAGCAGCTCGGTGTGGTTCAATCCAAACATCACAAGTCTCCTGTGCACCCCGGCAACACCCGGGAAATTGTCTGTTCCACGCTCACCAATGCGCTCGGTGATGCAGGAATCCGAACAGCCTGACTTCTGGCTTTCGCCTCGTGCCAGAACCTTCGAGGTCTGCGATCGAGTCGCTCACGTGGGATCCATCCGCAACCCTGCTCCCTCACACTATCGTTTTCCCCACCTCGACAACAGACTGCCAACGACCAGGATTTCTCCCGGTCACCTTCCGGCTGTCGATCCGACTCTGCAAACGGAACAAACCCGGCATGCCCATCCACAAAGCCGCAACAATGGGAACCGGTGAATGGAAACAGGTGAATGGGAACCGGTGAATGGGAACCGGCGAACGCGAACCGGCACAGGGAGCCTGCCAAACGGAGGAACCCAACGCCGAATCCAGCCTGCTCTGTCGAGTCGACCGACGTCTGATCCGGAATCCAGCAAAGTGAACTCCGGGACGCAAACACGGCTGATGGCACGGCTACAACTGCCTTCGCAAGGCCCACAATCGGCCCGCACGCCTGTTTGCCCAAGGTGGGTTCCCACTCCGTCGATCCGCGAATTCGCAGAACATTTGAGCGAGATGTCTCTATTCTAATCCGCCGGGAACAGCCGTCAACTCTCATCCACTGCCGGTTTCTGCCATTCGGACCACGTGGTTGCAATCGACCCGTCCCCCTGTCACGATCGACAGGGTTCAGTCGTGTTGATTTTCTCGCCCCTTTCGGCTGACTCTCTCCATGCCCACCGCGCACTCCTCCGGGCACTCGGGCCAGTGGTGGCTCTGGCTGCTCCTGTCCGTCGTCCTCCTCGTTTCCCCCCCGACGGGTCCTGCCCCGGTCTCGGCCGTTGAACCCGCCGGGCTGGAATTCTTCGAGCAAAAGATCCGCCCGCTGCTGGTGGAACGCTGCCATGCCTGCCACTCCTCGCAAACCGCAAGTCCCCAGGGAGGACTTCGTGTCGACACACGGGACGGACTGCTGAAAGGAGGCGACAGTGGCCCCGCCATCGTCCCGGGCAAGCCCAATCGCAGCCTGCTGATCGCCGCTGTGCGCCATCAGGACCGAGTGATGCCCCCCAAGGGCCCCGCACTGACCGCCCCCCAGATCGCCGATCTGGTCGCCTGGGTCGAACAGGGAGCCCCCCTGCCCGAAACCCCTCCCCTCCCCCCTGCCGCACGCGACCTGCAGGCGGCCCGTCAGTGGTGGGCCTTCCAGCCGCTGGCCACCACGACGCCCCCGTCGATCCAGGTCCCGGGTTGGGCCCGCTCGACACTCGACCTGCATGTCCAGGCTCGTCTGGAGGCGGCCGGATTAACCCCCGCCCGCCGTGCCGATCGACAGAGCCTGCTGCGCCGGGTCACCTGGGATCTCACCGGCCTGTTCCCCACTCCGGCCGAGACCGCGCTGTTCCTGGCCGACTCCGCCCCCGATGCCTATGACCGGCTGGTCGACCGCCTGCTGGCCTCGCCCCACTATGGCGAACGCTGGGGACGACACTGGCTCGATGTCGCCCGGTATGCCGACACCAAAGACGGCGTCCTGATGTACGGCGACAACCGCATTCGCCCCTATGCCTATACCTATCGCGATTACGTCATTCGGGCACTGAACGAAGACATTCCCTACTCGCAGTTCGTCCGTGAGCAACTGGCGGCCGACCAGATTGTGCCCGCGGTCGAACCGTGGCGGCTCGGCGCTCTGGGGCTGCTCACACTCGGACGGATGTTCGACAACAACATTCATGACGTCATCGACGACCGCATCGACACGGTCACCCGCGGTTTCCTGGGGCTGACGGTCTCGTGTGCCCGTTGTCACGATCACAAGTACGACCCGGTCTCCATGGCCGACTACTATGGCCTGTATGGCGTCTTCGCCAGCTGCGAAGTTCCCCTGCAGCTCCCTTTGATTGAAGATCCCCGGCAGATTCCTGGAGGACCGGAATTCGAAGCCGATCTGGCCAATCGCCAGAAGGGAGTGCAGGAATTCCTCGACACCCAGTACAGCCTGCTCCTGGAAACCGCCCGAACCCGGGTGACCGATTACCTGGTCCGGGTGGCCACGACCCCGGCCGATCCCCTGGAAACCGCGATCTTCTTCCTGTCATTGGCCCCCGAGGATCTGCGTCCTCCCATCGTCGCCCGCTGGCGACGATTGGTGGAACAACGGGCGGGGCAGAACGATCCCGTCTTCGCCCCCTGGTCGGCGCTGCTGGAGAAACCGGATGCCGAACTGGCCCAGGCCGGTGTCAGCGAGCGGGTTCTCGATGAACTGGCCCAACGCCCTGCGGGCTGCGAACCGGGTCAACTGAATCCCCTGGTGCTGACCGCTCTGCGCGAGTCTCCTCCCCGCTCACGGGCCGAGGTCGCGACCCGCTATGGCCAGCTCTTGAAGTCGGTCTACGACGGCTCGAAGCCCCCCGCCGACGCCCCGCCGAATTCTCCCGCCCCCCCGGCTCCCGACGCCCCGCACCAGCAACTGCTGGAGTTGCTGGTGGCGCGGGACAGCCCGGGCTGGTTCCCCCGCGCCCAGACCCGCCGCTACATGTCGCGCATGGAAACCGATTCGTTTGGCGGCAAGGTGAATGAGCTCGATGTGGTGGCGGTCAAATCGCCGGCCGCCCCCGCCCGGGCGATGGTGCTGGTCGACAGCCCCGAACTGCATTCCCCCCGCATCTTCCTGCGGGGCAATCCGTCCCGCCCCGGACCGGCGGTCGAACGCCGGTTCCTCGAAGTCCTGTCTCCCGCAGCCCCCGCCCCCTTCCTTCAGGGAAGCGGGCGGCTCAATCTCGCCGACGCGATCACCTCGGCCGACAATCCACTCGCGGGCCGGGTCATCGTCAACCGTCTCTGGATGCATCACTTCGGGGAACCGCTCGTGGGCAGCCCCAGCGACTTCGGCAGCCGGACCCCCGCACCCCGCCAATTGGCCCTGCTCGACGAGCTGGCCCACCGTCTGATCGCGCAGAACTGGTCTCTCAAGAGCCTGCATCGCGAGATCGTGCTGTCGAGCACCTACTGCCAGGCCAGCGACGACCGTCCCCACTGTCGGCAGGTCGATCCCGAAAATCATCTCCTCTGGCGGATGAATCGCCGCCGGCTCGACCTCGAATCGATGCGCGACACGCTGCTGCAGATTTCGGGACGTCTCTCGTGCCAACAGGGGGGACGTCCCGTCGACGCCGCAGGCAGTCCGGCCGAAGCCCGCCGCACGGTCTACGGGCTGATCGACCGCCAGAATGTTCCGGGGTTTTATCGGGCCTTCGACTTCGCCAGTCCCGATTCGTCGGCCGAACGTCGGCCCCAGACCACGGTTCCCCAACAGGCCCTGTTTGGCCTGAACTCGCCATTTGTCTTCGAGCAGTGTCGCTCGCTGGTGGCCCGCCTCGAGCGGCAGGGTCTCGCCAGCCACGGCGAGCGGATCACCTGGCTGTACGAGCAGGTCTTCCAGCGTCCCCCCTCGGCGGAGGAAAGGCAGGACGCGGTGCAATTCATCGCGGCCCCCGCCACTGGGGAAGGAACCGCTCCCGAGACTCCGCTGGAGCGCTGGGAACAACTGGCCCAGGTGCTGTTGCTGTCGAGCGAATTGCAGTTTGTGGACTGACCGGTCCACCGCTCAGCACCGCTGACTTCACTCCGCCCAACCTGCTCTTCATCCGCTCCCGGTCAGTCCTCTTTTTGCCGCGAGGTTTTGCCATGTTTCTCTCACGTCGCGACTACCTCTCCCGCATGGGGACCGGGCTGGGAATGCTGGGCCTGGCCGGACTGCTGGCCGATGAAGGGCTGCTGGCTCCCGTCCGGGGAGCCTCTCCCCTGGCGGCCCGCGGGTCACAGTTTCCCGCCCAGGCCAAGCATGTCATCCATGTCTACCTCAACGGGGGCCCCTCGCAGGTCGACACCTTCGATCCCAAGCCGCTGCTGAAGAAATACGACGGACAGCAGCTGCCGGCCGGCAATCTGACCACCGAACGGCACACCGGGGGAGCGCTGCCGTCTCCCTTCCGGTTCGACAAGTACGGGCAATCGGGGTTGGAGGTGAGCGAGATTTTCTCCCGCACCGCCCAGCACGTGGATGACATCTGCTTCATCCGTTCGATGCACGCCAACACCCCCAACCATGAGCAGTCGATGCGGTTGATGAACACCGGCGACGAGCGGCTCAGCCGCCCCAGCATGGGTTCTTGGCTGACCTATGGTCTGGGGACCGAGAATGAAAATCTCCCCGGCTATGTCGCGATGTGTCCGGGACTGCCCGTGGCCGATGTCTCGAATTGGCGGTCGTCGTTCCTGCCCGGCATCTACCAGGGAACCTACATCGACACCCGCAAAACGAAGGTGGAGGAACTGCTCGAGAACATCCGCAGCACCGGCTCGACCCGCGGTGACCAGCGCCGGCAGCTCGACCTGTTGTCGCGGATGAACCGCCGGCACCAGGCCTCCCGCGTCGAAGATGCCGCACTCGAGGCGCGAATCGAATCGTTCGAGCTGGCTTACCGCATGCAGGACTCGGCTGGCGAGGCGTTCGACATCGCCCAGGAACCCCAGCACATCCGCGAACTCTATGGCGACACGCTGCATGGCCGGCAATTGCTGATCGCCCGCCGGCTGGTCGAACGCGGCGTTCGTTTCGTGCAGATCTTCCACGGGGATGTGCAGCCGTGGGACAGCCACGACAAGCTCGACGAGAATCACCGCCGGCTGGGAATGGAAGCAGACCAGCCGATCGCCGCCCTGCTGACCGACCTCAAGCAACGCGGCCTGTTCGAAGACACCATCGTGCTCTGCGGGGGTGAATTCGGACGGACCCCGGCGGTCGAGTTGTCGAACGGCAAGCCGGCGATGGGGCGCGACCACAACCACTGGGGGTTCACCGTCTGGCTGGCGGGAGGGGGAGTCCGCGGAGGCCAGGCGATTGGGGCCACCGATGACTTCGGCTACCGCGCAGTCGAACAGCCGGTGCACGTGCATGACCTGCACGCCACACTGCTGCACCTGCTGGGGTTTGATCACACCCAGTTGACCTATCGCTACGCCGGCCGCGACTTCCGCCTGACCGACGTGCGGGGCGAAGTGATTGACCAGGTCCTCGCCTGACAGTCGATCCACGCCGCTGCGCGACGGTGCCTGGCGCGCGGCGGTTCGCAAGACCCCCGTGGCCGATGGCAACCGCCCCTCGACCTGCAGGGCTGAGCGGTGCGGCCATCCGTAGGGCGGCCAGCAGCACAGCAAAAAAAACACCTGCTCTCGGCGAGAGCAGGCGTTTGAATGACATCGGGGTGAGGCTCCTCCCATGAGAGGTCAGGAGCCCCAGTGAAGCCCGGGGAGCAGATCTCCGGCCTCAGTCCTTATCGCGGGTTTCGACTGTGGCGGCCATCACGATCGGAGCCGAGCGGTCGGCCCCCTTCACGAACTCGATCGTCTGAATCACCTCGGGACGTTTCGGGTTCACCGCGATGTAGCGCAGCTGCCGTCCCTGCAGGTCGAAGGCGAACTTCGAACCGGGAACATCGACCCGCCGGATGTAGTCGGCGAAGTGCTCGCCATTCCGCAGGGGATGATCTTCGGTCTCACCATCGGCGTAGTGAATCCGCACGATCATGGAGACCGCCCCCTTCTCGCCGATGGGGAAGCCCCATCCACTCACTCCGGAGAGCAGGTGAATGGCCCGGGCCGGGGCGTTGCACGCCAGCGACACCGACTTCGGCATCTTGGGCGCCATCTTCCCCTCGGGCCCATTCAACAGGATCGCGTTCGGGACCTTGTCTCCCTGGGGATCGACCAACTGGAAGGGAACCCCCTCGAATGTCTTGGGCTTCCAGTCGTCAAACACCATCCGCTCCACGACTCCTTCGGGATCGAAGAACATTCCCAATGTGCTGACGACGGTGGCCCCCTTCCGCAGATCGAGGGGCACAAACTTTCCGCGCTGCGCCAGGAACTCCAGCAGGTGGGCCATCTCGGTCGGGTTGATCTGCTTCTCGAATCCTTCGGGCATCAGCGACTTGTTCGAGGCGATCAATTCCTCGACATCCTCGCGCAGCACGCTGTGCTTCTTGGCCTCGGTGTCGAACAGCTCGAGGGTGGTCTTGCTCTCACCCGCGAGCAGTCCCGAAATGGTCCGGCCATCCTTGAGCGAGACGGTGTAGACCCGGAAGTTCCCCTCGACGCTGCGGTTGGGGTCGATCACATTGGTCAGCATCTCTTCCTTGGGATGCACGGCCATACCGGTCAGGTCGGGGCCAATTTTCTCTCCCTCACCGCTGTGCATGTGGCACTTCGAGCAGTTCTTCTTGAAGACCTCCTTGCCCGCGCGGGCATCGCCGCTCTTGAGGGCCAGGGGAAGCAATTCCTGCAGCACCTTTTCGCGGTCGGGACTGGGCAGGCCCCCTCCCGCCGCCAGCAGTTTCTTCGCCCGTTCGGCCAGGGCCTTGTTGGGATGAGCCGCCAGGGCCTGCTTTTGGTCGAGCTTCAGCTCACCCAATTGCAGGTCGCGGTTTTCGATCGCGTCCAGCAGCGACCCGGCGGTCTCGGGACGGGACAAGAGGACGCGAATCGCAACCCCGCGCACCGCCGGGGTCAAGCTCGCAAGCCGCTCGACCAAGGCCGGACCCAACCCGTCGGCACTGCTGCCTCCCAGCGAATCGACCACTCCCGCCGCGAGGCTGGGAGTGCTTTGGGCGTTGATCAGTCCCAGAATTTTCCCCACCACATCGGTGTCATTCGCCCGGAAGGAGATCAATTCTTTCACCGCGGCCAGGCGGCCTTCCTCACTGTCGGTCGACCGGCCGGCCACCTCCAGCAGATCGCTCACGACCTTGGCCGAGTAGCCTTCGAGAGCCCGGCTTCCCCAAGCCGATCCGAGGCGGATCAGCGCCCCCTTCGAACCGGCGGGCAGCCGCTCGAGCAGCGCCACGACCCGCTGCTCCCCGGCGGCCGACAACTGGATCTGATGATCTTTCGGCCAACCCTTCACCAGTCCAGCCAGGACCGCTTCGGCCGTTTTGGGATTCATCCGGGCAAATCCCTGGACGGCGTTTTCGACCTCGGCGGCCGACGGTTTGCCCCGTGCCCAGTGTTCGCTGGCCCGGGAGACAATGCCAAGGCCGCGCTCTCCCAGATCCTGGTTTTCGAGCTGGCCCAGGGCGGGCAGGACAGCCGCGACCTGGACGGCGGCGGCGCTGGTCGTGGCGTCGGCCAGCCAGCGATCCTGGTTCAACTCATCCCGCGCGATCAGCGGAGCCACCAGGGCCCCCGCCTCCCGGCTGGGCGGTTGATCGGCCAGCGCCAGAATGGCCGCCAGCCGGACCTGGGGATGCGAATCGTCCAACACCCGGGAACGGGCCAGAGCCGAGACACTCTCGGCCGACGGGGGCAAGACCTGAATCGCGTTGCGCCGCACTCCCGCCGAAGGATGCTTCAGGGCCCCTTGCACGACGTTGAGGGCCGCCGCGTTCCGGCCATCGAGAGCCTTCAGCCCCTGCAGGGTCCACAGGGCATGCATCGCCCCGGGATTCAGCCCGATCTCATCGACACCGCCGTCCTTGACCAGGTTCAGCAACGCGGGAACCACATCCGACGAGCCCCGTTCAATCAGCAGCCGTTGGGCATGCCGCCGCCAGAACGCGTTGCCATCCTTCAACGCCGCGACCAGTTCGGCCGGCGAAGCGCCAGCCAGGGTCTTTCGGCCCGGCTTGGCAGTCTCGCCGCGATAGGCCACCCGGTAAATGCGCCCGTGTTTCCGGTCACGCAGATCGGTCTCGTAGGCATTCCCCTTTCCGGTCTGAAAACCCGCCGGCGTGGGGTTGTGCTGCACGATGTAGTTGTACCAGTCGAGCACCCACACGTTACCGTCGGGACCCACCTCGGCCATGATCGGCGCAGCCCATTCGTCATCGCTCGCCACGAGGTTCACCGGACTGGCCGACTTGAAGTCACTCCCCTGCGGCGACAGCAGGAAGGTCCCCACGAGGTGTCCGGTCGGCTCGCAGACGAAGGCGGTGCGGTTCCAGAAGGGGCGCGGATAGGTGCGGGCCGTGTAGATCGAATGCCCGGCCCCCGCCGTATAGCCCCCGAACTGATCCACCTGCCGCACCTTGTCGGTGATCGCCCGGAACAGGTGACTGTTGGCGATGGTCCCCAACACCTCGGGCCCCCAGCCGCGGACCCGCTCGTAGTAGCGGTTGGCGATCGGCATGTAGACGCTGGGATTGTGATTCGCGGTCGAACCGAAAACCACCCCTTCTTCCGAGATGCCGAAACCCCACGTGTTGTTGTTCGTCGAACGGATGAACTCGAGCTCGCTGCCGTCCGGGCGGAAGCGGAAGAATCCCATCCGGAAACTCTGCTGCTTCTGTCCCTTCACCACCGGGGCCGAATCGTTGTACCCCTGCATGGCCCAGATCCAGTTGTCGAGCCCATACTGGAAGTTGCTCACACCGCCGTGGGTGTCTCCCAGGCCCCAGCCGGTGAACAACACCTGCCGGTCATCGGCCACATCATCACCATTCGTATCCTTGAGGAAGATGGTCTCGGTCCCATCCTGCACAATCACCCCACCCCGGGCGAAGATCAGAGCGGTGGGAATCGAGAGCCCCTTGGCGAAGACGGTGAACTTGTCGGCCCGGCCATCGCCATCGGTGTCTTCACAGATCTCGATCTGGTCGCGTCCCTGGCCGCGCGGCTGCAGTTCGTTCGGATAGTCGAACGTCTGGCAGAGCCAGAGCCTGCCCCGTTCGTCCCAGTTCATGGCAATCGGCTTGCCATGCATGTCGTTCTCGGAAGCGAACAGCTCGACCGCAAACCCGTCTAGGGCCTGGTAGTGCT
>Ga0315903_10006131_pt1 | contig 15455 bp, 8 predicted proteins | sample LakEriMetagenome_7_FD_203524 | JGI IMG/M metagenome (GOLD analysis project Ga0315903, IMG submission 203524) | Freshwater fungal communities from buoy surface, Lake Erie, Ohio, United States - Buoy 2 MA119 | ecosystem: Environmental > Aquatic > Freshwater > Lake | place: USA: Lake Erie, Ohio...
TGGCACTATGATGATAATCGAAATAACGTTGTGAATTAGGGGTCAATTCCATGATTGGCGTCTTAAATTTTCTATACATTGGACCAACATCTGCACCTCCTCCATCACCATCAAATTGATAAACCCCGTATGGCAAAAATAAATTAGACCATGTTTTTACTTTTTTTCTTTGTGCAGCCGTACAGTTCATTGAAAACCCCAATGGCACATCACCGCCTGCATCGCTCTCTATACAAAGAATATGCTTTTCCTTATTTTTTTCTGCTAGTTCTGCGTACTTATTAGCTCCGCGCAATCCATTTTCTTCATTCATATACAATATGGCTCTAATGGTTCGTTTAGGTCGAATATTTAGTTCTTTAAAGACACGTAATACTTCCATGGCTTGCACTACTCCAGCTCCATCATCGTGCGCTCCTTCTCCAATATCCCACGAATCTAAATGTCCACCCACAGTAATAATTTCATTTGGCAACTCACTTCCTTTAATTTCACCAATCACATTGTAAGAAAGAACATCATCAAGCATTTCACAAGTAGTTCGTAAGTGCAATTGAACTTGGTTATCCTTTTGTAACAACTTCTCCAAATTATCAGCATCAACATTTGAAATTGCAACTGCAGGTATGGCTGGATATTTTGTATCATATCTCATGGCACCCGTATGGGGCTTGTTATCGTAGGCGGAAGATACGGAACGAATCACCACCGCAATAGCACCTAATTTGGAGGCTTCGCTTGGAGCACCCCATCGATAATAAACACAAGGGCCATAACTTTCGAATGTGCTAACATTTGTTTGATTGAATCGATAATTAAAAAAAACAATCTTGCCTTTTACTTCAGCCTCAGTATACTTTTTAAAGTCATCAATCGAATTCACCATTAAAAGTTTAGCTGTTAATGCATCATCTCCAGTACCAACGGCGTTACCTAATGAGGATACCACAAGATTCGTTTTTATGCCTTTGCTGTTTATTATAAATGCCTCTTCTTCTCCTCTTACCCAATGCGGAACCATTACTTCTTGCAACCATACCTTATCACAATTCATTTTTTCCATTACTTGTTTCCCCCAAGCTACAGCTTTTTCAGCTTGTGGCGAACCGCTCAACCGATGACCAATATTTTTACACAAATCCCTCAAATCAGTATAGCAACTATAATTAGATAAAATATGATTAGACATTCGTTTCAACGTGGTGCTGTCGCTTGGAAAATTTTGCGCTGAAACTGAAAACGATAATAGAAATGTAATTAGAATGGTGGCAATAAATTTGAACATAGTCGCAATGTAAGATTTCTTCTGTTTTTAAAGCATTTTGAATAAAAGATTTTATGACTAATAGTTATACAAAACTTACTTTTCCCATATCATACTTCAAATTATTTAACTTTTCAATCTTTAATAATAAAGGCCCATCCATATCCACATAATCAAGTACTGGTAAGAATTGAGCGATAGCCAATGAGCCAGGTTCGGTTTCATTCATACATCCCATCATCACTTTTAAATTGAGTTGCTTCGCTTCTGCGACCATACGTGCAGCGGGTGTCATACCTCCGCATTTGGTGAGTTTAATATTAATACCGTCAAAAGAAATAGCACATTTTCTTACATCCTGTTCACTTACACAGCTTTCATCAGCAATCAAAGGAAGCATATTTTGCTCCTTCACAATTTGCATGTCTTCCCAAGCATCTTTAGCAAGTGGCTGCTCCAATAATTCTACGCCTAATTCTGTCAGATGTGGCAACAAAAATATAGTCTCGTCAAGACTTAAAGAGGCATTTGCATCAATACGGAAAATCGAATTGGTGTGTAATCTTAATACTTTCAATGTCTCCAAATCTTCTCGGCTACTCATTTTAATTTTATAAATAGGCCAAGGATTTGCTTTCATTTTTTCTACCATCATTTCTTGGGTGTCAATACCCAATGTGTAATCTGTTAATGGGTTAGTTTGAATATCAAATAATTGATTCGGGAAAAGCAATTCACCTACGGACTTGCCTTTTATTTTTGCATACAAATTCCAGTAGGCCATATCTAAAGCGCAAACTAAAAAAGGATTCTTAGGAAATAAATGATGACAAAAATGCCAAAACCTATCAGGTTCAGTAAATGAATATTGGCGCAATACCTCTATTTTACTTAGCAATTCATCAATCATACTTTCAACAGTAACATCATAGTAATGTATAGCGGGCGCTTCTCCAATGCCCAGCACTCCGTTAAACTCAATTGCAATAAGTAATGCTGGCTGATGTGTTTTGAGTCCATGCGCTGTGGTAAATGGATAAATAAATTCTGTGTTGAGTGATTTGTATTTTATAGAAAGCATAATTGATAAGAAATAAAAATTGAATATATCAAAGATTCCATTTTTAAATGCATGCTTTGTCGATTTAGTTGAGATAAGCTTACTTTTACGCCAAATTTTTTGGCAGATACAGCATTTCGTGAATAAGAGTTTAAACATAGCATTAGTAGGTAACCCAAATTGTGGTAAAAGCTCTTTGTTTAATGTTTTAACGGGTCTGAACCAAAGAGTTGGGAATTTTCCAGGAGTTACGGTCGATAAAAAGACAGGCCGATGCCAAATCAATAGTTCACTTACAGTAAACGTGATTGATTTGCCAGGTACTTACAGCTTGTATCCCAAAAGCGCAGATGAATTAGTGACATTTGATGTTTTATTTGATGATGACGAAGCTGTAAAAATAGATTTAATTTTAGTGGTCGTAGATGCTTCAAACTTAAAGAGAAATTTATTGTTTTGTTCGCAAATAATGGATTTAAAAAAGCCCGTTATTGCCGTACTAACTATGATGGATATTGCGAGACAAAAAGGCATACAAGTAGATGAAGCAGGCTTATCACGCGAATTGGGTTGTCCAGTGGTGAGCACCAACCCGTTAAAAGGCAAAGGAATCCAGCATTTAAAAAAACAAGTAGAATTCATTTCCTCGCGGAATAACGAAAATGTCAATCGCGATTTTATAGACAATTACCAATTGGCACCGCAAGCGATTGACTTGGTAAGATATCATTCGCCGAATATAAGTGATTATGCTGCCATTCACTTAGCTAATGTATATAATGATGTTCCATTTTTAAAACGTGAAGTAAAAGAAAAATTAGGGCGTGACTTACAAGATATACATTTTAATAAAACTAAAATTCAAGCAAGTGAAACCTTGCAGCGCTATGCAAAAATTAGAAAAATAATGCAGGCTTGTGTGGTAGAAAATGACCCGTTGAAAAGAGAAATGTTTAGCCGACAAGTAGATAGTATCTTACTACATCCCATCTTTGGCAATTTGTTTTTGTTGCTTATTCTATTTTTAATTTTCCAAAGTATTTTCTGGCTCGCTCAATTCCCTATGAATTGGATCGATAATGGGTTTCAAATACTTACTTCATTCTTTAAATCAGTATTACCAAATAACACAATCACAGATTTGTTTATCAATGGAATCTTAGCAGGCATCAATGGCATTGTTGTATTTGTACCTCAAATCATGTTATTATTTGGATTAATTAACATTTTAGAGGATAGTGGTTATATGTCTCGTATAAGCTTTCTAACCGACAGATTGATGCGTAGTGTAGGATTGAATGGGAAATCAGTCATGCCACTTATCAGTGCAGTTGCCTGTGCTGTTCCTGCAATCATGGCAGCAAGAACCATTGAAAATAAGAAGGAAAGGCTCATAACAATATTAATAACACCATTCATGAGTTGCAGTGCACGTTTGCCTGTCTATTCAATTTTAATTTCACTTGTAATTCCGTATAAAACTTATGCTGGATTTTTCAACTTACAAGGACTTGTTATGATGGGTTTATATCTTTTAGGTTTTTTCATGGCACTTATTTCATCCTGGATTTTTAATTTATTTATTCATGTAAAGGACAAAAGTATTTTCTTGATGGAATTACCAGTTTATCGGATGCCACGTTGGAAAAATATGTTACCGACTATGATCCAAAAAGCAAGAGTATTTGTTTTTGATGCAGGCAAAGTAATACTTATCATTTCAATTCTACTATGGGGATTATCTTGTTATGGACCTACTTCCGATCAGGGTAAATGGATAGAAAAAAGTACCCTAGAAAATTCTTTTGCGGGTATCGCAGGCAAGGCTATTGAACCCGCGATAAAGCCTATTGGTTTCGACTGGAAGATAGGCATAGCACTTATTACTTCGTTTGCGGCTCGCGAAGTTTTCGTGAGTACAATGTCCACTTTGTATAGCGTGGACGAATCCGACGACAAGACCTTGCGTGAAAAAATGAGTTCGGCAGTAAACCAAGATGGAGAAAAAATTTACACCCTAAGGGCAGGGCTTTCACTACTACTATTTTATGCCTTTGCAATGCAGTGTATGAGCACGTTGGTAATTGTAAAACGAGAAACAAGAAGTTGGAAATACCCTATTATTCAGTTTCTATTTATGGGAATTGTTGCTTACTTATCTTCTTGGCTGGTTTATAATATAATGTAACTTTTAGTCGTCCAACAAAAACAAATCACTAGCAATATCATCCGCAAACAATTTGCCTTGAAGCGTGAGTCTAATTTCATTGCCCACTTTATGTAACAAACCTAATTTAACTTTCTTATCTATTGCCTCATACCACTTCGCGTCCAGACGATTGGGAAAATTTGCTTCCAAGTTTGAAATATTTAACCCATTATGCATGCGCAATGAAACCATAATAGCTTCATTCAATTTATACTTCTGACTTAGTATTTCAATTTCGAACGGTATTATACCTTGCTGTAAACTTTTAATATAAATTGCGTTATTAGAGATGTTCCATTGTCGCGATTCACCATTAAATGAATGCGCAGAAGGTCCAATACCTAGATATGGAATACCTCGCCAATAATTTGAATTGTGGATGGCTTGCGAACCTTTCTTTGCATAATTAGAAATTTCATATTGTTGAAAATCGTGTTTCCCCATTTGCTCCATTGTATATTCAAATTGCCTAGCACTCTGGCCTGCATCTATAGGCCTTTCTTTGGATGTACGAATAAAATTCTCAAGCGCTGTTTTCGGCTCAACCGTCATAGCGTAGCACGAAATATGGGTTACTGGCAAATTGAATGCTTCCGATAAATTGGATTCCCACTTTTCATCGCTTAAAAGAGGGTAGCCAAATATCAAATCGATGCTCATGTTTGTGATACCCGCATGATAAGCTAACTGCACACACTCTTTTGCCTGCATTGCATTATGCGACCGATTCATATATAACAAATCCTCATCGAAAAAACTTTGAATACCGATACTTAAACGATTGATGCCATTTTCCTTCCAAAACCACAATTTATCAATCGTGATATCATCCGGGTTTGCTTCGAGTGTGCATTCTAAATTTTCGATTGTATAAAAATGCTTTTTAATACTTTGCATAATCAAAGCAATATCCTCCGAGCTAAGTAAACTAGGCGTGCCACCACCGAAATAGATACTATCAATCCTTTCGTTATTTAAATATTGCTTACGTATTTCAATTTCTGATACTAAAGACTCTATTAATTCGTTTTTTGCTTGCAGATTCGTAGAAAAATGAAAATTACAATAATGGCAAGCCTTTTTACAAAATGGAATATGAATATAAATACCTGCCATAAGCTTATGAGGTAAAAGTAGTTTCTTTGTATTGAATTATTGATGAAAAAAAGTATTCGATTTAGCTTATTGATATTTATTTGTTTAACATGCTTAAGCTCGTTCGTATTTGCACAATCATTCTTATTGCAGTTACAAGGCGAAAATGAAGAGTTTCAGCGACAAAGTAAAATTTCGAGGTTTCATGATGATTTTAATTCTTGTCGAAAAGCACTTCAAATTAGCATCAAACAATTACATGAAGCTGGATATTTATGTGCGAGTATAGACAGTTTGCGTTGGACTGACAGTAGCGCAACGGCGCAAATATTTGTTGGAAAAAAATTCGCATGGGCTAGTTTGAAAAATAATAACATTCCAACTTCTCTTTTACAGCAATTACATTTTCAAGAAAAAGAATATTTCGACAAGCCCATTCAAGCGAAAAAAATCACTGCATTATTTGAGCGTGTACTCAAACATTTTGAAGATAATGGGCATCCATTCGCGAGCATCAAATTAGAAAATGTAGAAATAGTCAATGATAAACTAAAAGGAGAAATCAAATTAGAAAAAGGGCAACAAATAAGGCTAGATACTATTTACATTAACGAAGATGCTAGAATAAATCGAAAATTTTTATTGGCTTATTTAGGTTTGAATGACGGCATGCTGTATAATGAAAGCAAGATAAGAAATATAAGTTTGCGTATAAAAGAACTTAATTTTTTACAAGAACTTTACCCTTGGCGTATTTCATTTACAGCAGCTAAATCAAATCTCAGCATTTACGTAAAAAATAAATCTGCCAATCGTGCGGATGTATTAATTGGTTTATTGCCTAACAATATTGAAAATCAAGGTAAATTTTTATTAACAGGCGATATAAAATTAGCTATCGTAAATGCATTAGGTCGTGGCGAAAAGTTTCAACTCAACTGGCAAAATTTGCAAGCCCAATCTCCGCGTTATAATATCGAAGCAAGCTATCCCTACTTATTACATACACCATTTGGCTTGCAAGGCAAGTTTGATTTTTATAAAAAAGATACTAGCTTTCGATTGGTGAGTGGCGAAATGGGACTCTTATATCAATTTAATGCGCATGATTACTTAAAAATTTTTTACGAACTAAGCAGCAATCGCCTTGGCACTATAAATACATCTAGTTTAATTGCTTACAAACGTTTACCCGACAATGCTGATGTCACCTATAGATCTTTCGGTGCTGAAATAAATTATAGTCGTCTTGATTACCGACTTAATCCTCGAAAAGGATATAGATTTTACTTCAAATCAGGCATTGCGCTGCGCAATTTTATACGTAATACCACCATTGAACAAACCCTAGATCCAAGTCGCGGTGAGACCTTTAAATATTTATATGATAGCATTCAACTCAAATCGAATCGTTATAATATCCTGTGTGAACTCAACTATTTCTTTAACATAAAACAGAGGCTCATTTTCGCAAGCTTATATCATGGTGGAATTACTTTTTCAAACGACAACTTATATAGAAATGAATTATTCCAAATAGGTGGCTATCGATTAATGCGTGGCTTTGATGAAGGTAGTCTTTTTGTGAATCAATATCATGTGTTTACTTTTGAACCTAGGTTCTTGATTGGCATCAACTCTTATTTTTTTACTTTTGGCGATCTTGGCTTTATCCAATCAAAGTTTGCACAACAATTTCAAGACGACATGCTTTATAGCTTAGGTGGTGGAATGACCTTTGAAACGCGTGCCGGTTTATTTAATATCAATTATGCATTAGGTGGTAGGCAAAATCAAGGCATCCAATTTCGCAATTCTAAAATTCACTTTGGATACATCAGTGTATTTTAAAGACAAAATAAGTTAACTTCGTAAAAAAAATATTATGAAGCGCAGTTTACTTAGCGTTTTGTGCTGTTTGAGCATCCCATTTTTGCAAGCACAATCATTTCAATCAAAAAAATCTGGCCAAGTAAGTAATTTACAAAAAGTAGGTATAGGTAGTTCAACGGATAGCAAACTTTTTCAAAAAACGAATTGGCAATTTAGTATACAAAGTATTTTTGACGAAGAAGAAAATTATCCTGGCAATGCGAAAGCACTTAAAGCCAAAAAAAATGCAGAAAAAAGAAATCAACACTTTGCAAATCTTAGTACACAGGCACAAAATAAAACTTTAGGCGCGAGCCCTAGTGTAGGTCAAGCATTTAAAGGTAATGAACTACGAACTTGGACACCTGCTGATAATTCAATAGCTATTTCAAATGGAGGTATTATTATTAGTACCACAAATTATAGCTTTAATGTGTATGACACCTTAGGTACTGCAATTACCCAAAATGTTACTTGGCAAACTTTTATGGATGATACTACTCTGAAATCTATGATTTTTGACCCCCGTGTAATATATGATAAGTTGCATGATAGATTTATACTTGTGGTTTTACATGGCACGTCTCCTAGCACAAGCAGGCTACTTACATGCTTTTCTAAATCAAATAACCCAATTGATGGATGGAGAATTTATAAATTATCTGGCAATCCATTTAACAATACGGCTTGGACAGATTTTCCAACAATTGGCATCAATGATGATGAACTCTTTATTAACGGAAATCAATTCGGACCAGCTTCGCAAAATTTCTCCTGGAAAGGAAGTTATATTTATCAAATAGGTTTAGCTGAAGGATATCAAGGTGACAGTTTAGAATTTGTAACTTGGAATCAAATTGCAGCACCAGATGGAGCTGAACCTATTACGATGTATCCTGCGTCGGATGGTTTCGGTAATAGTATAAAAGAAAAAATGCATTTTGTTCATCTACCTTATGATACGAGTAGCCATGTCTATGTCTATCGAATTGATGGAAAATTAGACAACGCAAACAAAACACTTACTGCGTCACAGTATGCGATCCCATATTACGAAATTTGTGCTGATGGATATGAAAGAGTCGCACCTAGTGGCGGAATAGATTCTATTAGCACAGGTGGCTCGTGGACACAAAATGCATTTATTGTAAAAAATACAATTCATTTTACACATGCTGCCGAAATCAATGGTTGGTGTGGTGTTCACTATGGCCGTATCAATCTGGATTCTAATAAAGCCACAGTTATCCAAAGTGGCATTGTAGGAAGCGATTTGGCTTACCCAGTGGCAGCTGCATTTGGCTATGACTCGACCGATCAAACAGCACTTCTTGCTTATGTCAGAAGCGATTCAACCATCTATCCAGAAGTTGGCATCTTTATGGTTGATTCCGCAATGAATACAACCCCACTTCAGTTGATTCGAGTTGGCGATACGACAGTAAATGTGCTATTTACTCCAAATTATGCTGCACAACCTGAACGATGGGGCGACTATTCTGGTATCAGCCGTAAGATGAATGCATCAAAACCAGAAGCTTGGCTTGCTGCTTCATACGGTGCAAACAACACACGCAAAGCATGTTATAATACTTGGATCGCACAAGTCATTACCAACGAACCAGCACCTGCTTCTGAGCCAGTGTCTAATGAGAACTTCAACACAAAAAGTATTACAAAAATTTACCCTAACCCTGCATCAGACTTATTTACACTAGAATTTAAAAATGAAAAAATAGGTAAGGTTCGTATTGATATTAAAGACATGAACGGCAGAAGTGTAAAATTACTTTTTGAAGATGTACTTCGTGAAAGTCAGAACAAAATTTCCTTTAATCAACTGATGCTTGCAAATGGAGTATATATATTACAAATTCAGCGAGATGGCAAACTAATTTCGAATCAAAAAATTTCTATTCAACACTAAAATCATTACCCAATATTTTGAACTTTATTGACTTTCATTTTCATGAATCATTACAAGAAGGCTTAGATGCCATGAATTTTGAAAAAGCCACACCTATCCAAGAACAAGCGATTCCTATCATTCTACAAAATCAAGATTTAATCGCTGTAGCGCAAACAGGTACTGGAAAAACAGCTGCCTTCTTATTACCTATTTTACATAAGTTAGCAAACAATCATGCGAATCATACCGACACACTTATTATTGTGCCAACCCGAGAATTGGCACTTCAAATAGATCAAGCTTTACAAGGCTTTGCCTACTTTACAGGCACCAGCTCTTTAGCAATATATGGTGGCGGGGATGGCATGAGTTTCGAAAATGAAAAACGTGCTTTAACCCAAGGTGCAAATATTATTATTGCAACGCCAGGTCGATTATTATCACATTTAAAAATGGGGTATGTAAAGTTTAATAAGGTTGCTCATTTTATACTCGACGAAGCGGATAAAATGTTAGACATGGGCTTTCTAGATGACATCTTAGCTATTGCTAAATATCTACCTGAAAAAAAACAAAGTCTACTATTTTCAGCCACTATGCCAATTGGCATACGCAAACTCGCAGAAAAAATATTGCATCAAGCTGCTCAAATTAGTATTGCCATTTCCAAACCTGCTGCGGGCATACAACAAAAAGCCTATGTGATATATGAAGCTCAAAAACTTCCATTATTAAAACACGTTCTAACCAATTCTACTTATCCAAGCATTTTACTTTTCTCTTCTACGAAGCAGATGGTCAAGCAGGTTGCTCATGAACTAAAACAATTAAAACTTTCAGTAAAAGCGATTCATGCAGATTTAGAACAAAATGAAAGAGAAGATGTTTTGCGTTCATTCAGAAGTAAGCAAACTCAAATTTTAGTGGCGACTGATATACTTTCAAGAGGAATAGACATTGATGATATTTCATTGGTTATCAATTACGATATGCCCAGTGATGCGGAAGATTATATACACAGAATTGGTAGAACAGCGCGAGCAAACACCAAAGGTGAAGCCATTACTTTAATTTGTGAGAAAGATCAGCGAGGGTTCTCTAAAATTGAACAATTGATGGAACAAGAAGTGCCTAAATTACAAGTACCTGAATTTCTTGGAGATACCCCTCTTTACCAACCTGAACTAAAAAGACCCTCGCAAAAACCACAAGGCAAAAAAACATTTCATCGCAAGAAAAAGGCTTAATAGTTCTGCTCCATATAACTTTCTATAGGCTCGCAAGTGCATACCAAATTCCTGTCGCCATGTGTATTATTGACGCGGCTAACTGATGGCCAAAATTTGTTTTCGCGAACCCAAGGCAATGGGAAAGCTGCTTGTTCTCTTGTATAATTTCGAGTCCATTCATTTCGAGTAATTACAAACTGAGTGTGAGGCGCATGCTTCAATACATTCGATTTTGCATCAACTTCTCCGTTTACCACCATTTCAATTTCAGAACGAATGGCTAACATAGCATCGCAAAATCTATCTAACTCAGCTTTGTCTTCGCTCTCAGTTGGTTCAATCATTAAAGTGCCTGCTACAGGAAATGAAAGAGTAGGTGCATGAAAACCAAAGTCCATCAATCGCTTTGCAACATCTTCAGCTTCTATACCATTATTTTTAAAAGGTCGTAAATCAACAATAAATTCGTGAGCACAGGTTCCATTACTGCCCGTATAAAGAATTTTATAAGCAGCTTCTAGACGCGCTTTCATATAGTTCGCATTCAAAATAGCGTACTCTGTAGCTTTGCGCAAACCCACATTGCCTAGCATTTTTATATACGCATATGAAATTAATAAAATACTCGCACTGCCATAAGGTGCAGCTGAAACTGCATGAATAGGATTTTCGCCACCTGTTGCATGCATAACGTGGGTTGGCAAAAAGGCTGCTAATTGCGATTTTACACAAATTGGCCCCATGCCTGGACCGCCTCCGCCATGCGGAATTGCGAATGTTTTATGCAAATTTAAATGGCAAACATCCGCGCCAATTAAACCAGGACTTGTCAATCCAACTTGTGCATTCATATTGGCTCCATCCATATATACTTGTCCTCCATGCGTATGTATAAGATTACAGATTTCTTTGATGGTTTCTTCAAACACACCGTGTGTGGATGGATAGGTAACCATTAATCCAGCAAGGTTAGTGCTATGCTGTTCCACCTTTGATTGCATATCTGCCATATCAATATTACCCTTGTCATCGCAGGCGACAATCACAATTTTAAATCCGCACATGGCTGCACTTGCAGGATTAGTACCATGTGCTGAAATTGGGATAATTATCACATTGCGATGATAGTCGCCACGACTTTCATGATATGCCTTTATAACTAGCAACCCCGTGTATTCACCTTGCGCTCCGGAGTTAGGTTGCAAGCTACAAGCATCAAAGCCTGTTATTTCAGCCAAATCAGATTCAAGCTCTTGAATTAAAGATTGATACCCTTGCCATTGATGGCGAGGTGCGAATGGATGCAGCGAACCCCAATGCGGATTGCTTACAGGAATCATTTCACTCGCTGCATTCAATTTCATGGTACAACTTCCTAGTGAAATCATAGATCGATTTAGTGCTAAATCTTTATCTTCTAAAGATTTGATATATCGCATCATTTTGCTTTCACTATGATGTTCGTGAAAAACAGGATGCATTAAAAATTCAGAAGTACGAGTTGCCCAATCTGGAATATGATTTAGTATATCGCTATATCTAATTTCTCCACCTTTTAAAACACTTGCTATTTTTACAATATGAGCCGGCAAAATAGTTTCATCTAATGAAATCCCAATATATGTAGTATCAATTTTTCGCGCATTAAATCCTTCACTTTCTAGCGCCAAAATGGATTCATCAGCGTTTGCTACATTTATTTTTAAGGTATCAAAATAATTTGAATGTACAATCCTCTCCGCTAAAGAATCGGCTAAGGCCCGTGTATAGCTTGTTACACGTTTAGCGATATCTTTTAATCCGTTCGGACCATGATAGACTGCATACATGGCCGCCATGTTTGACAAAAGAGCTTGTGCGGTGCAAATATTAGAAGTTGCTTTTTCACGACGGATATGTTGTTCTCGAGTTTGTAATGCCATACGCAAACAACGCTTACCTTCGGCATCCACGCTTACGCCTATAATTCGCCCTGGAATTATTCTTTTGTAGTCATCAATGGTAGCAAAATAAGCTGCATGAGGTCCGCCAAAACCCATAGGAACACCAAATCGTTGGGTATTACCTATTGCTACATCAGCGCCTAACTCGCCGGGAGGTGTGAGTAACGTTAGAGCCAATAAATCGCACGCCATAATCACGCCACAATCAACCGATTTAGCATGTTGAATAAACGTTCGATAATCATCTACTCTACCTTCACTATTTGGATATTGAATTAATGCTCCAAAAAAAGTATCGTCAAGTTGGACGTTTTGGTACAAATCAATTACCAATTCAACTCCTACAGGCAATGATCTTGTTCTTATTACATCTATTGTTTGAGGAAAACAATTAGCATCTATGAAGAATTTATGTTTACCCTCTTTCCCTTTCGAACCGTTCAATAATGTCATAGCTTCGGCTGCCGCTGTTGCCTCGTCAAGTAAGGATGCATTTGCGATTGGCAAGCCAGTTAGATCACTTATCATGGTTTGGAAATTCAACAAACTTTCTAAACGACCTTGAGCAATTTCGGCTTGATAAGGTGTATACTGTGTATACCATCCTGGATTCTCAAAAACATTTCTTAAAATTACGCTAGGTGTAATTGTTCCATAATAGCCCATTCCTATGCAGTTTTTCAAAAGCAGATTCTTCTTCCCTAATTCCTGAATATGGTGCAAATACTCAAACTCGCTCATAGGTGAAGAGACTTTTAATTCACCTTGTAAACGTATTCCGCTTGGTACAGTTTTATTAATTAATTCATCCATTGAATGAAAACCAATAGTTTGAAGCATTTGAGCTGTTTCATTTTCATTTGGACCAATATGACGTTTGATAAATTCGTGCTGCTGTTTGTCGTGTAAATGCATCAGGATAAAATTAAAATGCGAATTTACGAAGCGAAACGTATTAATCGTAAATTTTTACCAACTGTATATAGTTATTAAAAATATTTCCGACTATAACTTCGCCATAGGATTGACTAGTCCTTTAAAATCTATTAAATCTACTTTGAGAGAGCCGAACAATATCTCTGCTTTGGCACGAATAGGAATGTGATTTTTATCATCTGATACCCAAACTATTAAATCTTCTTCATGTTTAAAAATTCGACCTTTCTGAACAATGGGAACAAATTTAAGACATCGAATCTTACCAAATTCTGTCTTTACTACCTGACGACCTTTATATCGAATTTGCAAATTGTACATTTCACCATCAACAATGGTTGGCATCGAATATACTTGTCCTTCTCTGGATTCACCAAGTGGCAAAGTCCTAGCATAAAAAAATGCAGACAACATATCTTGACAGTTTTCAGTAATAGGATAAGTTTTATCCTTATCTGTAACTTTATTTTCTTTATGATTAAATATATAGTCTTGCGCCATCCGATAGCCCCCTTCATCCACCCTGCGTCCAAAAAACCAGGGTATCATTGCCTCTTCATCGATATAAGACTCGTATCTATCACGCACTTTAAAAAAGAAATCAAAGCTCCCACGAGAAATGCCACTTCCTATTACATGTAATGTATTATGACTTCCGAATTTTTTATTATCTTCTGCAATTTCAATAGTTGCTCGCACTGCGTCAATAAAACCATAGTGAATTTTATAGGTCAATTTTTCTCCTCTGGCAAATGCGTGATTTGTGACTTTTCGAAAAATCGGATTTTGGGCGTATAATGGACATGCCAAGAAAATAATCAGCAAAAATTGTGGAATAATATTCTTCATTTATAAATGTCGTGCGTGTTTAAAAGTAATAACTATTTTATTGGAGTGTTTTTATTTTTACTTTACTCAGACTAAAGCTATGACGATAAGTTATATAGACAGATTGCGCATGTTCAAAAAAATTATTATTTATATCGAAATAAGGCTCCAATCTTAGATCAAGATAAAAATCGTGAAATAGCAATTTTTGATATAAAAGACGAACAAAAAGCAATTGACGTAGTGGAGAGAGAACAGTACTTCTGTTATATAAAGATGGAACTGATTGAAACAAATCACCCCCACGAGATGCTAAGAAAGTTTTACCGAACCAATAACTTACCGATGCATTCAAGTTATAATTTGAGTTCAGCATTGCATTTAAGTAAACGCCTTCACCTGTCGTATAAGGATTCAATTTAGAATTTCCAGCTTCTCGATACATGAGATAATAGTTCTGGAAATTAAGTTCCTTCAGAAGTCGGCTTTTAAATTTGAATTTATAATCGAAGCCTAAAGCTAGATTGAATTTCGTTTGAACTGCTTGATTAATCGTATCTATTTGACCTCCCTGATGCACAAGCAACCCTTGTATTGGAATCGTAAGCGAGGACTTTGCATTGTTGAATACCTGAAATTGGCTCGAATACCCAGCGGTGAACTCTTCTTGATAATTAGATTGATTGTATTGCATCACTTCCCAGTTTATCCAAGTATCAGTCCAAATTCGCTTGTTATCAAATTTCAATTGAATGCCATTTTCGACATTGTTCGTTACAAATCTTTCAAAATTGAAAATAGGTTCTATCAGGCGGTGTGAAAAATTTGCTTCTAGGTTTCCTACAATTAATGCAAAATTATTTTTTTGATATTTCAAACTAAGTATTGGAGAAATTTCTTTGAAAGTTCCATTTCCAAAATCTTTACGAATAAATACACCCCCTTGAATTATAAGATGCTTATGAGGCTGATAAGAAATATTGGTTTGCAACAAAGACCCGAATAGAGTGTAACCATTTGCGATATCATGAAAATATTCATTGTTACGTAAAAAATTTTGGTTGGCAATGCGCAAGCTAATTGTTTGATCATTTGAATCAGACATTTCGA
>Ga0315903_10006135_pt1 | contig 15445 bp, 11 predicted proteins | sample LakEriMetagenome_7_FD_203524 | JGI IMG/M metagenome (GOLD analysis project Ga0315903, IMG submission 203524) | Freshwater fungal communities from buoy surface, Lake Erie, Ohio, United States - Buoy 2 MA119 | ecosystem: Environmental > Aquatic > Freshwater > Lake | place: USA: Lake Erie, Ohio...
CTGATCGCCGGCGTCGCGCTCCTCTTCGCCTTCATCGTCATTCCCTACAACACGTTCGGCGAGGACGTGAAGATGCTCAAGGACAGCGGCCTGACGCTGATCAAGGTCCTGGCGCTGCTGGTGGTGGCGTGGACGGCGAGCGTGGCCGTGGCCGACGAGATCGAGGGCCGCACGGCCCTGACGGTGCTCTCCAAGCCGCTCACCCGCTGGCAGTTCGTGATCGGAAAGTTCATCGGCCTCGTCCTCGTCGCCCTGCTGGTGTTCATGATCCTCGGCGGCGTGCTTCTGGCGACGACGAGCCTCAAGGTCGTGTACGACGCCCGCGAGGGGGCGAAGGTCGATCCGCTGTGGAGCGACTGCGCCGGCGAGATGATCACGGTCGTGCCGGGCCTCGTGCTCGCGCTGCTGGAGACGATCCTCCTGGCGGCGGTGAGCCTGGCCGTGTCGACGCGGCTGGGCATGGTGCCCAACCTGATCATCTGTTTCACCGTCTATGCGCTCGGCCATCTGGTGCCGATGATCGTGCAGTCGAGCGTGGGCAAGTTCGCGATCGTGCGGTTCGTCGGCAAGTTGTTCGCGACGCTCCTGCCGGTGCTGGAGCACTTCACGATCGATGCGGCGGTGGCCGGCGGCGTGCCGGTGCCTTGGGGCTACCTGGCCTGGGCGGCCGTCTACGCCGGTCTCTACTCCGCCATCGCCCTGCTGGTCGCCCTCGTCCTCTTCCAGGACCGCGACCTGGCCTGACGGCTGCTACCGCACGAGGCCGGTGCGGGCGCCGACGCCCACCATGCTGGAACCGTCGGTGGCGGTGCCCGGCATCGACCACCAGCCCCCGTCCACGGACCGCGCCGCCTGGGCCTCCGCCTTGCCGTCGATGAAGAACGTCGCCCCGCGGCGCAGCCGCCGCTCCAGCCGCGGGCCGACCTCGATCCCGAGCATGCCCCCCTCACTGCGACGGCCCAGCGTGGTCCGCAGCTCGAGCCGCTCACTGCCTTCCGGGTGGTCGTTCGACAGGCCGATGCGGCCGACCCAATGCGACGGCCCGTCCGTGACGCGTTCCTGATCGGCGCGCACGCCCGCCGCGACGTCGAACCGATCGATGCGGCTGCGGACTTCGGCCGCGATCGGCGACTGCAGATCCCGCCGGTTCGGGCCTTGCACCGTCAGGCCGCGGAGTTCCAGCCCCGGCAGGATCTCCTGCCGCTCGTCGGATTCGGGCCGCCCCTCGCCAGCCCGCCGCAACGCCGCGGCAATCGATCCTTCCCCCTCGAAGCCGGCAAGTCCGAGCCCGGTGAAGGCCTGGGCTGGCGGAGCCGGTAGCGGGGCATCCGCGGCCGGCGCCGCGCACGCTCCGGCACCGATCACGGCGGCGACGCAGGCGATCCGCATGAGTTCGTGCATGGAACGATTCGCCCGAGTGCGGTCCCGAGAAGCCCCATCTCCCTCTGGGAGAGGGCCGGGGTGAGGGTGCTGCCTGGTTGTCAGCGGAGGCACCCTCACCCGGCCTGCGGGCGGCCTCTCCCAGGGGGAGAGGCGAAAGCTCGCGTGAGGACGCACGCGAAATCTCAACTTTTGAATGCTCCCGGTAGTCATATCGACGTCGGGTCGGCCCCAACTTCCCCTGCGACCTTGCCGGTCGCGTGGGGCGGGACGGTCAGGCGGTCTTGCGACGCGGATAGAGCGGGATCGTGCCGGCGGCACGGCCACCGGCGGTTTTCCCGAAGCGGGTCGTTTCCAGGGCCTCGAGCACCCGGGCGGCGATCTCGACGGCGGCCGCGCCGGCCGCGGCGGTCACGAGCGGCTGCCGCCGCATGCGGACGGCATCCAGAAAGTCGTCGTGCTCACAGGCGATCGCATTGGCGTCGGCGACCGCCACCGTCTCCAAGGGAAGGATGTCGGAGAAGAACCGCTCCTTCATGCCGCCGCGTTCGGCCGGCGGCACGGCGTCCGCCACGAACGAGCCGTCGCGAACGGCCGCCGAAGGCTCGATCACGTCCACGGTCTTGGCGTTGAAGTCGACCGACGCGATTCCCGAATCGGACCACATCGTCAGCGACCGCCGGACGACCGGATTGATCCGCGAGGCGGACAGGTCGGCGACCAACCCCGAGGCGAACACGAGCCGCGCCCGGGCGGCGTCCTCGTGGCCGCCGGTCGCCACGATGCCCTGGGCCTCGACGCGTTCCAGCCGCCCAGGCTCGAGCGACAGGACGAGGTCGATGTCGTGGATCATGAGGTCGTGCACGACGCCCACGTCGAGCGAGCGGAAGGTGAAGGGGGCGAGCCGCGCCGACTCGACGACGACGGGCCGGCCGACGCGGGCCACGGCCGTCCGCCAGGCCGGATTGAACCGCTCGACGTGGCCCACCGCCACGACCCGTCCGTGCCGCCGGGCGGCGATCGAGATCGCGCGGGCCTCTTCCACGGCGGCGGCGATCGGCTTCTCGACCAGCAGATCGAGCCCGGCCTCGAGCAGTGGCAGCGCTATCCCCGCATGGAGGCCCGTCGGCGCGGCGATGACGGCGGCATCGACGAGGCCGATCAGTTCCTGTGGCTCGGCCACCGGTCGGCAGCCGTGGGCCGCCGCGACCCGGGCACGCGACTCGGCCACCGGATCGACGACGGCGACCAGTTCCGCATCCTGCCGCGCGGCCAGAAGCCGGGCGTGGATCGCCCCCAGGTGCCCGCATCCCACCACCGCCATCCGCGTCCGACTCATGCCGCCCTCCGTCGTTCCCTGGCCCGGCCGTGCCGGCCGCCCTGCTGCAGGGTGAGAAACTCCAACAACTGTTCGACGTGCGGCCCGAGCATGCCCTGCTGCCGCAGGATCTCCCGCGCGGCCTCGAGCCCGACCCGCGCCCGGTAGAGGAGCCGGTGGGCCTCCGTCACCGCGTCGATGGCGGTGCGGTCGAAGCCGCCGCGCCGCAGGGCGACGACGTTGATGCATCGCGGCCGGGCCGGCGAGCCCTCGCAGAGCATGAACGGCGGCACGTCGTGCAGCACCCGGGAGAGGCCGGCTACGAAAGACCAGCCGCCGATGGTCACCCAGTGGTGCACGGCGACCGCGCCGGAGAGCGACGCCCGCGACTGCACCCGCACGTGGCCGCCGAGGAGCGTGCCATTGGCGATGATCACGTGGTCGCCGATCCGGCAGTCGTGGGCGACGTGGCAGCATGCCATGAGGAAGTTCGCATTCCCGATCGACGTCACGCCGTCCTCCTTCTCGGAGGCCCGGTTGATCGTCACCCCCTCGCGGATCACGTTGTCGTCGCCGATCTCGACCCGCGTGGCGGTGCCGCGATAGCTCACGTCCTGCGGCTCGCCGCCGATCACGCAGTTGGGATAGATGCGGTTCCGCACGCCGATCGTCACCGCGCCCATGATCGTGACACCATTGTCGAGCACGGTGTCGCGGCCGATGACCGCGGCGGCCGAGATCACGCACCACGGGCCGATGCGCACTCCGGCGGCAAGCCGCGCGCCCGGCTCCACGACCGCCGTCGGATGCACGACCGCCGGCCCGCCCGCGATGGGGAGCGTGCCTGGATCAGGCGGCTGTCGCTCGAGGCCATGGGCCACGGGTGATTCAGGCCGAAGCCTGCCTCCGTGTGCCGGCACGGTCGCCCGCGGCCGCCAGGAGCGCCGCCGCCAAGGCGGCGTTGAGCCGATGCCCGCTTCGCGCGGCCCGGACGTGCGCGTGAATCGGCCGGCCCGCGAGCGCGAGGTCGCCGACGAGGTCGAGCACCTTGTGCCGCACGCACTCGTCGGGCCAGCGCAGCGGGTTGTCGATCGGGCCATCGGCACCGAAGACCAGCAGGTCCTGCCGCGTGACCTTCAGCCCGAGCCCCGCGGCCTGGAGCTTCTCGGCGTCGGCGACCGAAATGAACGTCCGCGCCGCTGCCAGCTCGGCGCGGTAGTTCTCCGGCGTGATCCGCAGGGCGAGCGTCTGCCGGCCGATCGGCCCAGGGCCGTAATCGAGCTCGTAATCGACCGACAGGCCGGCGAACCGCGGCGGCCCGGCCTCGACCCACGCGGCGCCGTCGGCCAGCCGGACCGGCCGCTCGACGACGAGCGGCTCGATCGGCGCGGCGAGATCCTCACAGCCGGCCTCCTCGATCGCCTCGACGAAGGCCAGCGCCGAGCCGTCGAGCCCCGGCATCTCCTCGGCCGACACCCGCACGACGCAGCAATCGACCCCCAGCCCCGCCAGAGCGCTCAGGCAGTGCTCCACCATCTGCACCTGCACCCCGCCGAACGCGAGGGTGGTGCGATTCACGGCATCGACCCGGTTCTCGACGAGCCCGGCGATCCGCACCGGCACCGGCCGGTCACCCCGCACGAAGACGACGCCGGCCCCGGCGGTGGCCGGCAGCAGTTCGACGCGATTGCTGCAGCCGGTCCAGTAGCCCGTGCCGGACACGGCCACCGGGCGACGGATCGTTCGCTGCGACCTGGAGCGCATGACACTCGGGAAGGGGTGGAGAGAAAACGGGCCCGGCGGCCCCATGCGGGGGCTGCCGGGCGCCGCAAAAGGAAACCGCGAATCAGCGCCGGGGCTGTCCGGCTGGCGGCTGGGCGGCAACACTGGCGCCGTTGAGCATCTTGAGGACGTCCGGCGTGATGTCGATCTGGGGATCGTAGTACACGATCGGCTTGGTGATGCTGCCGAGGATCCGGTTGCGATCGCTGGAGTCCACGGGGTCGCCGTCGAAGCGGTGCACGACGGCGATGCCGTGATCACGGGCGAACTGGCTGACGGCCCGCTCGATCTCGCTGTACACCTGCAGATAGACCTTGGCCTCACGGTCCATGAAGTCCTTCTTCTGGAGCTGGGCATTGACGCTGAAGTCACCCTGGGCCTTGGCCACCTCGCCCTCGAACTTCCGGTATTCCGGAGTGCCGGGGTTGTAGCCCTTGAGCTGGTCCATGAGGCCCTTGATCCGCTCCTGCTCCGCCTTGAGCCCGTTCTCGGCGGCCATCACCTGATCCTTCATCCTGTCCATCTCGGCCTTGAACCGGGCATGGTTCTTGAAGATGTAACCCACGTCCACGACGGCCACGTGGGCGGCCGGCACGGCCGACCGGGGTGGCTGGGCTGCGGCGGGAGCCGGCTGGACCGCACGCACCGGAACCTGCGCGAACGCGGAACCCTGCACGATGGCCACGGCGGCCGCGAGCGTGAACGCTGTCAGTTGCCTCTTCACGGAATGCACTCCTTGCTGGCGAAACGGCGCCGGATCCGCGTGGTCGACGGCCGTCCGTGGCCGCCGCGAACCCGAAAGCGGGGGCATGATGGCGATCCCCCCGCCCCGGCTCAAGCCCAACTTTTCCGCAAAAAACGGCACCGGCACCCGCCCCCGTGGCGCAAGCCTCCAGGGTGACGCAAGCCTCCAGACTTGCGAATGGAGGAACGCGCACCGCTGGCCGCAGACCCGCGCCTTGAGGCGTGCGCCGCCATCAAACGCTCAACGCGGCTGACCGAGCACGACCTGGAGCGTGACTTCCTGGCCGTCGCGCTTCACCACCACGGGCACCGTCTCGCCCCCCTTGTGCTTCCGCAGCGCGCTGTCGAAATCCTCGAGGCCGGTGACGGCGCTCCCTCCGATCCGCACGATCAGGTCGCCTCCCTTCAGCCCCCCCTGGGCCGCCGGCGAATCCTTGGCGACTCCAGAGATCGCGTAGCCGCCGCCGGGCTTGCCGAAGTCGGGGATGCTGCCGAAGTAGGGGCGGTCGCCGCCCCCACGGGCGAACATCTTCGAGGCCACCTCGACGTAGGCGGGCCGCTCCGGGGCGGCGGCCAGCTCGCGCACGATGTCGGCGACGAGCGCCGCCAGCCGCACCATGCCTTCGTAGTTGATCTTGTCGGCGGTGTCGCTGGGGCGGTGATAGTCGCGATGCGAGCCGGTGAACAGGTGCAGCACGGGCACCTTCTTGGCGTAGAAGCTGGCGTGATCGCTGGGCCCGAAGCCGCCCGGTTCCTTCGCGGCTTTGAAACGGTGCTGGCCGATGAGCCGGTCCACCAGGGCGTCGAGGCCGGTGCCGGTGCCGGTGCCATGCACGATCAGCTTGTCGCCGTCGAGCCGACCCACCATGTCGAGATTCACCATGGCCACCGTGTCCCCCAGTGGCACGATCGGATTGGCGGCGTAGTGAGCGCTGCCGAGCAGGCCGCGTTCCTCGCCCGAGAAGGCCACGAACAGGATCCGCCGGGGCAGCGGCCCCGCGGCGGCGAGCTGCCGGGCGACTTCGACGAGCAGGGCGGTGCCGCTGGCATTGTCGTCGGCGCCGTGATGCACGGCCCGCTTGCCGGGGTCAGCCGAATTGGCCCCGCCGTAGCCGATGTGGTCGTAGTGGGCGCCGAGCACGACCGTCTCCGCGGGATCGATCGCGGGCCGACCTTCCCCGGCCGGCGCACCGCGGCCCGGCAGCACGGCGAGCACGTTCCGCCCCTGGGTTTCGACCCGCTCGATGGCGATCCGGCCGCGGATCCGCCAGCCCTCGAGCGGCTTGCTCACCGGCTCGAGCGACTCGTCGATCGATTTTTGGATCTCGCCCAGGCCGCGGCCCAGCGCGCGGCGGACCACGTCGTCCACGACCGAGCGGCGGACATGAAGCACCGGCAGGGTGCGCTTCTCCGTGCCCTCTCCGGCCCGCGTGAAGTCCATCAGGGCGTCGCCCTTTGCATCGGCGTCGTTGCAGAACACCAGGCCGCCGACCTCGTGCTCCGACGCGTTGGCGACCTTGCGGGTGAGCGTGGCGTGCTGCGAGGCCTGATTGCCATCGAACACGCTGTGCGGGTCGTCCTTTTGCGGTTCCTGGCGGAGGACGATCGCGGCCCGCCCCTTGACGCCGCCCGGGGCGGCGGCGAGCGGTGCGTAGTCGTCGTACTTCTCGGCGGGCGCGGTGATCCCGTAGCCGGCGAACGCCAGCGGCAGGTCGAACGCACCGGATCCGCCCGCCGCGAGCGGCGTGAAGTCGCGGCCCAGTTCGAGCCGCGTGATCACCGGCTGGCCGTCGGGCCCCGGCGGCCCCACGATCTCGGCCGCGTTCTCCGCGGCCGGCCCCAGTTTCGCGTCGAGCGTCATCGCAAACGGCTGAAACGCCGCGGCCTCGTTCGCCGGCGGCCGCACGCCGATCGCGGCGAACTGTTCGGCGACCCACTCGGCGGCCGCATCGATGCCCGGGGTGCCGGGTCCGCGTCCCTCACGCTCCGGAGCGGCGAGCCACTCTACCGCCTGCCGCAGCCGCTCCCGCCGCCCGGTCTCCGCCCCCTCGTCAGCCCCGGCCCAGCCCACCACCAGGGCGGCCACCACACCGCCCCACACCAGCCTCACCGACCACGAGCAGATGCGAGATGAAAACACGGCGGACTCCTTGCACGCGACTTCGAGGCCCGAACTCTCCAACCCTTTTATTCTATGGCCGCCACGCAAATCGTGGAGCGTCCTACCGAATCTTTTCGAGGCAGGCTCGGGAGTCGGCGCGAGGATGCGGACTGCCTGGGCCGAGGCACGCAAGGCCCAGGCATGGACCTTCGCCAGTGACGCAACTCATGCCGCTCCCGAGCCGGGTTGGGCGAATGAGACACCGGCTTCCAGTCGACCGGTGTCTGTGCGACAATTTTTGTCCTCCGCGAACCCCAGGAAAACCCGCATCGTGGCCGCCCTCTTCGTCATCCAAGGCCGCAACAAGGGCGCGCGGTTCGACCTCGCGGGCCAGCCGCTGGCCGTGACGATCGGCCGGGAGACGGGCAACTTCATCCAGCTGGAGGATCACGAGGTCTCCCGGCGGCACGCCGAAATCCGCCGCGTCGGCGACACGCTGGTGCTAGGCGACCTGAAAAGCTCCAACGGCACGTTCGTCAACGACCACAAGGTGGAGCGGGCCGAGCTCGCCAGCGGCGACCGGATCCGCATCGGGCGGACGGTGCTCGTCTACGCGAAGGACCACGACGACGAGCAGGCGATCGGGCTGGTGGACATCGTGGGGGGCGAAGCCGGCGCCGACGGCTCGCGGATCATCCGCACGATGCGGGAGGAGGACTCGATCGCCCTCGCCGCTCCCGAGGACGGCCAGAGCCGCTGGCTGGCCCGGGCCCGCAGCAACGTGCAGGTGATGTACCGCACGTCGCTGGCTGTGAGCCACACGCTCGACATCGACGAGCTGCTGGGGCGGGTGCTGCAACTGGTCTTTGAGTGGGTCGAGGCCGACCGGGGCTGCATCATGCTCATGGATCCCGAGACCAAGGAGCTCAGGACCAAGGCCCGCCGCGACCGCCGCGACGGGGACACGGGATCGATGGCGATCAGCCGCACGATCCTCGATTACGTGCTCTCCCATCGTGAGGGCGTGCTGACGAGCGACGCCCAGGACGACGATCGCTTCGCCTCCGGCAACAGCGTGGTTCGGACCGGCGTTCGCGAGGCGATCTGCGTGCCGCTGCAGGGCCGTTACGACATCGTGGGCGTGATCTACGTCGACACGACGACACCGCTGGCCGAGGCGGTGGAGTCGAGGCAGCGGCGGTTTGGCGACGACCACCTCAAGCTCATGATCGCGATCGCCCACCAGGCGGCCCTGGCCGTCGAGGACACGACCTACTACTCGGCGATGGTCCAGGCGGAGCGGCTGGCGGCCGTCGGCCAGACCATCGCCACGCTCTCGCACCATATCAAGAACATCCTCCAGGGCATCCGCGGGGGCAGCTACCTCGTCGACATGGGTCTGGAGGGCGACGACCTGGCGATGGTCCGCAAGGGCTGGGACATCGTCAACCGCAACCAAAACAAGATCTCGTCGCTGGTGATGGACATGCTCTCCTTCGGCAAGGAGCGGGAGCCCGACCCCGTGCCCAGCGATTTGACGGCCTTGATCGCGGAGATCGTCGAGACGGTGCACCAGCGGGCCGAGGAACTGGGGGCGACGATCCGCTGGCAGCCGCCCGCCGGCATGCCGGCCCTGCTCTTCGACCCCGAGGGGATCTCCCGCGCGGTACTCAACGTGGTCACAAACGCCCTCGACGCCGTGGACGGCCGGCCCGACCCGACGATTGCCATCGAAACCGGCATCGACCGAGCGGCCGGCGTGGCGCGAATCGTCGTCACCGACAACGGCGCCGGCATGGCGACCGAAACGCTGGGACAGATCTTCAACGTCTTCGTGTCGACGAAGGGCGCCCGGGGCACGGGCCTGGGCCTCGCCGTGAGCCGCAAGATCCTCCGTGAGCACGGCGGCGACATCCGGGCCACGAGCCGCGTGGGCGCGGGCAGCACGTTCGTGATGGAGTTTCCAGCGCGGTTCCCCGCGATCGAGCCGCTGAATGCGGCGACATCCGCGGCGCCCGGCTCCACGACGGACGCGGCCTCATGACCACCGTCCTTCCGCATCCGGCACCGCTGCCGATCGCGGCGGTGATCATCACACGCGACGCCGAGCGGCACCTCGCGGCGGTTCTCGCCGCCTGCGACTTCTGTGCCGAGCGGCTGGTGCTCGACTCGGGTTCGACCGACGGCACGGAAGCGATCGCACGCCAGGCGGGCGCACGGTTTGAGTGCCAGGATTTTCTCGGCTACGGACCGCAGAAACGCCGGGCGGTGGAACTCGCCCGGCACGACTGGATCCTGGCGCTCGACGCCGACGAGGTGCTGGACGACGAGGCCCGACGGGCGATCCTGGGGCTGGATCTGTCCGACCCGACCGCCTGCTGGCAGATTCACCGCCGGACGTTCATCGATCGCCGCGAGATCCGTCACGGCCCCTGGCGGCGGGACCGCGTGCTGCGGCTGTTCAACCGCACGACCGCGGCCTTCAAGCCGCTGGCGGTGCACGAGGAGGTCACGGCGTCGCGGCCGCCCGTCCTGCTGCCGGGATCGATCCTGCATTTCAGCTACGCCAGCCTGCCGGACGTGATCGCCCGGTCGCTGCGTTACGCGCCGCTCAAGGCGGACGTGATGCGGCGCAAGGGGCAGCAGCCCGCGATCTGGTCGCTGCCCCTCCGCGGCGTAGCGGCGTTCTTCCGCAGCTACGTCGCCGCGGGCGGCTGGCGGGACGGCGCCGCGGGCTTCGTGATCGCGGTGGCCCGCGTCATCGACTCCACGCTCCCCCGCGCGTTGCTGCTCTTCGAGGAGGGGCCCTGATCAGCGGGCCGCTCCGGGTGGAATGCCGTCCCGGTTGCCATTCGATGCGGTTCCGAACCGGGGGATCGCGTGGCGGCGTGCGGCATGGAGGACGGGATGGTTTCCGGAGCCGGAGTCCCCGGGTTTCCACCCGGGGCTTTTTGGGCCACGCGCGACGGATCCACGAAAAGCCCCCCGCGGAAGCCGGGGGACACGGCGGTCAGAGACCGCCGCTACAGCCGCCCGGTCCGCAACGCGGCCAGCGTCCGCTCCATGTCGGCCGGCAGCGCGGCGGCGAACTCCGTCCGTGTGCCCGACGCCGGATGGTCAAGGACGAGCCGGGCCGCGTGCAGCGCCTGCCGCGCGAGCAACGGGCCGTCGGCCAGCGGGAGGTCCGTCGACAGGCCGAGAAATCCCGGCTCGATCACCGTGCGGCCGCTGTACAGGCCGTCGCACAGCACCGGGCAGCCGATCGCCGCCAGGTGCACACGGATCTGGTGCGTGCGGCCCGTCTTCGGCGTCACCCGCACCAGCGCCGCTCCGCGAAACCGCTCCACCACTTCGAACCGCGTCACCGCCTCGCGGCTCGTGGCGTGGTCGCGACGGACGGCCATCTTCTCGCGCTGATAGGGATGGATGCCGATCGGGAGGTTGATCTCGTCGCGATCGAACTGCGGCTGGCCCTGGGTGATCGCCAGGTAGGTCTTCTCCACCGTCCGGCGCTCAAACTGCCTGGCCAGCGCGTGATGCACCTCCTCGGTGCGGGCGACCACGATCACGCCGCTGGTGTCGCGGTCGAGCCGATGCACGATCCCCGGCCGCACCGGACCCCCCGCCTGCGAGAGACCGCCGCCCGACCGCTCCAGGTGCCACTTGAGGGCGCCGGCGAGCGTGCCCTTCCAGTTGCCCTTGGCCGGATGCACGACCATGCCCGCCGGCTTGTTCACGGCCGCGAGCCACTCATCGAGATGGAGAAACTCCAGCGGAATCTCCTCGGCCTCCGGCCCGGCCCGCGGCGGCTCAGGCACGACGAAGCGGACGATGCTTCCCGCCTTCAATTTCACGGCGGCCCGAGCGGTGAGCCCATCCACGCGGACGGCCCCCTTCTCGATGGCCCGGGCGAGGAACGACCGGCTCCGCGCGGGGAACGCCCGGGCCAGGAACACGTCCACTCGCGCCCCGGCCGCATCGGCATCCACGGGCAGGCAGACTTCCGTGCCAGGGGCGGCGTCTGCTGCCGCCGCGACGGGATCGGGCGGATCACTTGCCGGTCGCGGGAGCGGCGGGCTCGGCGGCGTTGGCGGCAGGGGCTGCATCGGCGGACGGGGCATCGGGGGACGCGGCCTTGCCACCTTCCGCGGGAGCCGCGGGCGGGGCCGGCTTCTGGGCCGCGAACCAATCGTACCACTGCCGCGTCGCGTCGCGGGAAACAGCGGCCACGCGGGATGCCGCCAGGCTCGCCGCCGCACTTCCCGGGTGGTCGGCGATCACCGCCTCGTAGCCCTTGCGGGCCTCGTCAAGATTGCCGAGCGCCTCGTTCGCCTTGGCCAAGCCGAACACCGTCCGCTCCGCGAGCATGCCGGTCGGGCGGGCGGCGAGCAGTTGGCGATAGCGGCCGACCGCATCCTCGAGCAGCTCCAGGCCGCGGGTTCGATCGTTGAACACCAGGTCGCATCCCCGGGCGAGGGCTGAGTCGGCGAGCACGAGCTGGGCCCAGCCCGCCGCCGGCGTGTCGGCGTGTTGCCGAACGACGGCCTCGAGCCCGGCGGCGTCGCCGCTGGAGAGCGCGGCGATGCAGGTTTCCCAGCTGCGGGCCTTGGCGGCCGACTGCTGCGATGCGATCAGCGTCCAGGCGGCGAGGCCGACGAATAGCAGCCCGATGGCGGTGACGATCGTGCGCAGGTGCGGGCGGATCCGGTCCACGAGCTGCAGCGTGCTGCCGGCCAGATCGTTTTCTTCGAGTTCATGCCGCCGGTCCGATTCCATCCTGCCATCTCCTGTGTGCGAAGTGAAAATAGAGACTTCCGGGCACAGGGCGTCAAGGTGATTCACGCCCCGCAGGCCCCCGCGCGCCGATGCGTGTGCTACATTCGACCGCCATGACCGCGCCCACCGCCGAAACGCCCGCGCCCGCGCCTCAGCGGCCCCCGGTGCGCACCGGCGTGCCAGGACTCAATGCGGCCCAGTCCGAGGCCGTGCTCGCGGCCCCCGGCCCCCTGCTCGTGCTCGCCGGCGCGGGCACGGGCAAGACGCGGGTGGTGATCACGCGGATCGCCCATCTGGTGCGCAAGGGCGCCCGACCGTCGCGGATTCTGGCCGTGACGTTCACCAACAAGGCCGCGCGGGAGATGCTGGCCCGGGCCGCGGCGCAGCTCGGCCGCAAGCTCGACGAGAAGCCGGAGATCTCCACGATCCACTCGCTGTGCGTGCGGATCCTGCGGCGGAACGCCGCCAAGCTCGGCCTGCCGGAGCGGTTCGCGATCGTGGACCGGGGCGAGCAGGAGGCGGCCGCCCGCACGGCCCTCAAGGAACTGCGGGTGCCCGACACCGTCCTTCGCCCCGGCGACCTGCTCGACCGGATCAGCCGCTGGAAGAGCCGGGCGATCCGCCCCGACGCCGCGCTCGAAACCGTCTCCGGCGACGCCGACGACTCGTGGACGCTCGCGGCCGCCGGCTACCGCCGCTACCAAAACGCGATGCGCACGGCCGGGGCCGTGGACTTCGACGACCTGCTGCTGCTGGTGGACGAACTGTTCTCCACCGACGAGCAGGCCCGCCGCGACGAGGCCGGCCGGTTCGACCACCTGCTGATCGACGAGTACCAGGACACCAGCGCCATCCAGGAGCGGATCCTCACGGCGCTGGCCCGCGACCACAAGAGCCTGTGCGTGGTGGGGGACGACGATCAGTCGATCTATTCCTGGCGGGGCGCCGAGGTGTCGCACATCCTCGACTTTGCCCGGCGCTGGCCGGGCGCGCGGATCGTGAAGCTCGAGGAGAACTACCGCTCCACGCCGGAGATCATCCGCGCGGCCAACCTGCTCATCGAGCGGAACGCGCGGCGGCACGGCAAGACGCTCGTCGCCAACCTGCCGCCGGGCGCGCCGCCGGCCGTGCTCCAGGCCCAGGACGAGATCGACGAATCGCGCCGGGTCGTGAGCGACCTCGAGAGCCTCCTCAAGGAGGGACGGGTGGATCCGACGGAGGCCGTGATCCTCGTGCGCACCGGCGAGCAGACACGGGCCTTCGAGCAGGAATTGCGACGGCGGCAGATTCCCTACGAGCTCGTCGGCAGCCGCTCCTTCTTCGACCGCCGCGAGGTCAAGGACGTGATGGCCTTCCTCAGGGTGCTCGTCGACCCCGACGACGACCTCGCCCTGTCGCGGATCGCCAACGTGCCGCCCCGCGGGCTCTCCGCGCAGGCCGTGCAGGGGGCGCGGAATCGGGCCCAGGAGCAGGGCCACAGCCTGTGGCACGAGCTCCGCGCCGCCCGCGACGCGGGCAAGCTCTCGGCGGCGGCAGCGGGTGGCGTGGCGGCGCTCGAGCGGCTCGTCGCCCTGCGACAGGCGGCGCCACCGGTCGAGCCGGGGCAGACACGGGCCGGCGCGGTGCTCCGCAGCCTGCTTGCGGCGGCCGGCTACCAGCAGCACCTCGGCAAGGAATACGAGGACGACCCGAACGAGGCGCTGCAACGCTGGGACTGCTGCGAGGAGGTGGCCAACGCCCTCGATCAGCACGAGCGGGCCCACGGGGCCGGCAAGGACCTGGCCGCTGTCGTCCGCGGCTTTCTCGACGACTTCGTGCTCCAGGTCGAGGAGGATAACCGCTTCCAGGACGAGAAGCCCAAGGCGGGCTCAGTGCGGCTGATGACGCTCCATGCCGCGAAGGGGCTGGAGTTCGACTGCGTGTGGATGGTGGGCATGGAGGAGGGCCTGCTGCCGCATCGCCGATCGATCGACGACGGCCTGCAGGCGCTCGACGAGGAGCGGCGGCTGTGCTACGTGGGTGTGACGCGGGCCAAGCGCCGGCTCGTGCTTTCGCTCTGCCTCACGCGGTCGAAGTGGGGCCGGAGCAAGCCCTCGAAGCCGAGCCGGTTTCTCTACGAGCTCACGGGTCAGGCGGAGAAGTTCAGCGCCGAGCCGGCGCAGCCCGCCCCCGGCCCAGCCGGCCGCAGCCGCCCCGCGAAGCGCGGCCGCTGACGGCCCTGAAGCGAAGGGGGCTGACCGTCGTGCCCGCCTGCCGGGCAGCCCGCAGCGCGAGTTTGGATGATGCGCGTTCTCCCGTCGTGCTCTCGGCTTGACACGCGTGAACGACACAAAGAGCCTCCGGCAGAAGCCGGGAGACTCCAGGTTGCATCCCTTCCCGGGTGCCATGCGACGTGGGTTTGAACCGGGAAATCACGTGCCGACAGAACCTGCTCGCGAAGCTGCCGGGCAATTGCGCTCCGACGAGTCGCCCGCCTCTGGGAGCCCGGTTGTACGACGCGAGGCCCGAGCGCCAGCCGGGCACGAACGGCAGGCCGCGCAAGCGCGGGCAGAGGCTGCCCAGCCCGGCGGACATGCTCGCCAGCAGGTGCCGTCGGATCTCGCTTTCCATCTACGGTCGGTCGGACCGCAGTCGCTGCGCTGAACAGGTTGCCGCGTGTTCGCCGTGCCGGATCGGCCGCTCCGGAGCGTGGCCAGCGCGGCCTTGGAAGGCGGGCGAGGCAAGGAAGCCTTCCATTCGACGTGTCATGAAGCGGACAGGATGTCCGGAGCGAACGTCCGGCGACGGGGCGTGGGCACCCCCGACCTACGCGACGGGTAACCTCTGTCCGCCTTCAAAAACTGCACGCGTCGAAGGGAGAGCGGTTCCGGCCTCCGTGGAGCGTTGCCCGGACACATGGGGATAGGGAGCCGCGGGGGTCGGCGAACCCTCGACGAGCGTGTGGCCGCCGCGGCCACAGCGAGAATCTGCAAGACCGCGCAGCGGCGACTTTTGCCGCCCCCGAAGCCAGGGCTCCACCAAAGTCAGATGCGGTCTAGCCCGCCAGCACGTCGGGAAGCATCGCGGCGAGCCGCATGACGCCGCTGCCGCCCCGGGCGATCGCGGCGTAGGTGTCCACGAGCCCGCGGGCCAGCCGGTCGGCGCGGGAATGCCACGGAAACCAGGGGGGCGCGGGCCAAATCGCCAGCGGCGCCGCGACGATCGTGTTGTGCACCAACGGCAGGAGCAGCGGGTCGTGCACACGACCGATGCCGCTCTGCGGATCGGCGAGCGTCGCGCCGGGATACCCGCCCCAGGGCACGCTGGCGAACGAGTAGGCCAGCGCCGACCAGGTGTTGCGGGCC
>Ga0315903_10006136_pt1 | contig 15445 bp, 22 predicted proteins | sample LakEriMetagenome_7_FD_203524 | JGI IMG/M metagenome (GOLD analysis project Ga0315903, IMG submission 203524) | Freshwater fungal communities from buoy surface, Lake Erie, Ohio, United States - Buoy 2 MA119 | ecosystem: Environmental > Aquatic > Freshwater > Lake | place: USA: Lake Erie, Ohio...
TGCTGTGATCTGTGAGTTGGTAAATGATGATGGCACGATGATGCGTGGTGAGTTACTTACCAAATTTGCAAAAGAGCATGGCATAAAAAAGATCTCAATTGAGGAGATCATTGAAAACTCACCAAAGCAGGCGATAAAACAAGCAACTCCAAGCTTTACCTGGGCAAAGCTGCCAATGGCAGATAAGGATTGGCAAATTACTACCTACCGCTCAACGAGCGGGGCAGATCATGCAGTTTTATCCTTTGGGAAAATCACAGAGGAAAATCTATTAACCCGTATTCACTCTGAGTGTTTAACAGGTGATGTATTTGGCTCAGCTCGATGTGATTGCGGGGCGCAGTTAGCACTATCAATTGATCAGATTGAAAGAGCAGGTGCTGGTTTGATTATCTACCTTAAAGATCATGAGGGACGGGGAATTGGGCTAGCAGAAAAGGTTAAGGCATATGCCTTACAAGATTCTGGTCTTGATACGGTGGCAGCAAATATCTCCCTAGGGCATTTGGCAGATGAGAGAAGTTATATTGATGCGGTTGCAATTATTAATGCGCTCGGCATAAGTAGCATCTGCCTACTTACAAACAACCCAGCAAAGACGCAAGCCTTAGATCAAGCTGGGATTAAGTACTCAAGGGTTGAGTTAATCACCACGCCAAATATCCATAATCAAGCTTATTTAAATAGCAAAGCGCAATTACTTAAACACAAATTAGGAGGATCACTTGATGTTAAATAATGCACCCAAGATAGAGATTGGTAATCACCCAAATCTTCTCGCCCAAGTAATCTCATCCTCCTGGCACCCAGAGATTTGCCAATTATTAATAGATGGCGCAGTTAGGGGATTAAAAAGTGGTGGTATTGAAAAGATCAAGATCTCCTATGTTGCCGGCTCCTTTGAATTACCCCTGGCTGCTCAATTAGTACTTGATAAGGGAGCAGATCTTGTGGTGGTAGTTGGTTTAGTTTTAAAGGGTGAGACCCCGCACTTTGATTACATCTGCCAAGGAGTAACCCAAGGTGTTATGGATGTGTCATTAAGTAGATCAAAACCAGTCGGCTTTGGTGTTTTAATGTGTGATGATTTACTTCAAGCACAAGCTCGCTCTGGCGGAGAGGGATCAAAAGAGGATAAAGGATTTGATGCAGCAATTGCTGCGCTCACCCTCTTAAACAATTAAGCTTTAAAAGAGTTACCTACCAAGCTTTGGAGTTAAACCAACAACAGTAATCTTTCCCTTACTATCTGCCTTAACAAGGACTCCTTCACCTGATCCCACTCCAACACCTGCAACTGCGCCAATATTTACAAAATGTCCCACTAAAACAAGAAGCCCAGATTTATTTCGCCAATCAACAATCTGCTTTTTAACCCTCACAGTTTGTATAGCTTTTGCAGGATCTTGCGATTCAAATAAAGAATCAAGATTGGAATTTAATCTCACCCTGCCAATACCAAGTAATTGCGCAGTTTCCTTTGCCCGGCACCACCTAGAGGATTCAACCCGGGCAACTTTTATCTCCCGCCGCTTAAGCCAATCACCAACCGCCTTGGCATCATCCCTTCCTACTTGGGAGAGATTTCGCTGGGTTGAGCAATCATTTAATTTAAAGTTTTCTGGATCGCCAACTCCTGGAGCTAATGTGTGGCGAAGAAGTAATACATAACCCTTGGGGTTGCTGCCTTGCAACTTATCCCAGATTCCTAACTCATTTGCATAAGCACTTTGTGTCATTAAACTGCACAGCAGAAGAACAACTAGTATAAAATTTTTTGAAACAAAGCTTCTCATGGCATAAATACTCTCATACCAATATATTCACCAATTACTCTCAACTATCTATACCAGTGCATGTTCCAATGCTTATAGGCGCAAACTGTGAGATGAAACTTACAGATGTTTTTATCGCCCTAATCACCGCTATTGATTAAAACTCCACTCTGATACCCTTCAGGTTCTGGCAGATAAGTCTTTCAACAAAAAGAGGGTTATGAAGAAATTTTCGGTGATTCTTCCTATTTTTATGTTACTGCTCACAGGTTGTGTGAAAAGTGGTGAAGAGAGCTCCTCCTCTATTCTTCCTCAAATACCCATTGAGCTCTTTGACTCATCTGAAGTTAGAGCTGTAAAAAATGGATCAGTGCAGGCTTGTCCTTTTTCTACGCTTGGAGAAATGGCTGAAGCATTTATGTCGAATCCAAGTTGGAGTGATTTTACATCTAACACAGGAACAGCTGTGGTTGAGCTTACGGGTCAAATTTCTTACAGTGGGTTACCAGCAACAGCAGTTATTCAATTTGAAGTCTTCGGTTCAACTTTTGAAACTTCCTACTTAGGAATAAATGGAATTGATCAGAACAAATTGGTTTTATCTGCATTGTTGACAAAGATGTGCGATGCTGTGATATAAATGAAATTGTCTTTACGTGTGGTAGCAACACTAACATTTACTTTTCTTATTTCTATCGCATCTTTTTATCCTGCTAATTCAAATACCATCTGGCAAGATCAGATGCTAAATTCGGTTAACAAACTACGCCTCGATAAAGGGTTCAAACCTTTGATTCTATGTAAACCATTAACTCTTTCAGCGCAGAATTATGCGAAGGATCTAGCAAAGCAAAACTATCTTTCCCACAAAGGCAAAGATGGTTCAACCCCTGGTGATCGTATTCAAAAGTCTGGATACAACTGGGAGAATCCAACATCTGCCTCAAAGATTGCTGAAAATATTGCTGCGGGACAGAATACCGTCAGTCAAGTGATGAAAGATTGGCGGAATTCCAAAGGTCACTACAAAAACATAATTGAAAAAGATTTCACTCATGTGGGATTTGGAATGGCAAAAAATCCTGCTACAAAGTACAAAACATTTTGGGTTCAAAACTTTGGATTTGGGGCAAAATGCTAGGAGTAAATGTATCTAAAGTATCTCTTATTCTCTTTTAATAATTTATGGGGTAGGTTATGACCATGAAATTGATGAAAATGCCTAAAATTTATTTGATAGTTCTTCTCGGTCTGGGATTTACTACTGGCAATTCCACCTCTGCCTCAGCCTCTGATATACCCATAACTGATAGCAATCTATACATTTTGGACATGTCAAAATCTTTAAATACGAGTGAACTATGGTTATCACTTAGGCAATCAATCCAAGAAAAACTTATTCAACCTTTTGGAAACCCCAAAGCTAAATCATATTCAGCAAAACCGGCATCAGATATAACAATTTCTACCATCTCGAAAATCTCAGCGAATTCACCAACATTTACAATTGTTAGCAAGCGTGATTCACAAGAAATTTGGGGAGTAGTTGAGAAAAATTTTCCGAAATCAAATGAAGCAAGAAAAGAGCAGATTATAAAGGCACTCTTTGCTCCTGGAGGAGTTTGGATGGAGCAGTCCAAGATTTTTTCAACTCAAAAAGTTAACGCCCCCACTAAACCCAATTGTGAGCGAGCGATGATTAGCCAAATGAAATTATCTAATTGGATTAAAAATACATCAGTTTCAATTCAAGCAGATCTAGCAAGCAATCTTTGCAAGAAGTTAATTGATATTGCAAACAAGTACAACGAAGTTGATAAATATCTATCAAATTCAACTTGTAAGGCTAGTGATAAATGTTCAGATGTAACAGGTGCAATACTTAAGTCCACAAGATTTGCCTCTGATATTTATGACCCTGCAAGTAAGTCCTCATCTGGGTTATGTATTGCAATTGCATCTGATATGTTAAATGATGCGGTGAGTATTAAACCTAAAACTCTATTAGACAGTCGATTTTATGCGCTGAACTCTAAATCTACAGTGGAGGCAAATTCTGCTGGGGTAAAGGCAGCTAAAAGTGTTGGCGTAAAATTTCCCTCAGGGCTAAAAACTAAAGTGGTGATAGTTGGAATGGGCACCGGCCCCAAACCGCTGCCACTGGATAGGACTTCATTTTTGGACGCATATTGGAATGGTTTTTTTACCTCGGCCGGAATCAGTCAATCTAGCCAAACACAATCTATAAATAAAGCTTGTGCATAAGAAGAAACGAGAGAGGATCGATTTAGTATGGTTAATATATTAGGTGCTTATCCACGTGCACGGCGTAAGGCCCGACGCCATGGAAAATCGCATGGTAGACAGGGATTGCCGAGTACTGATTGGAGCGGTGGGCCGGTTCCTTACTTAGAGAGCCTGCACGCTATTTACAGCCAGAAAATTGAAAATTTGGATGAGAAGTTACGAATAATTCAAGGCCAGTCGATCACATCGCAGGATGAAGATACCGCTGACAAGCACTCTTTAGAATACAGAATCACACAAAGTGAAAACGAAAGATCTATGTATGAAAAAGCTTTGGAAAGACTGCTCTCAGACAAGATTGGTGATGCCAATCAAAACCCGAGCGGAAAAGCTGCGCGGAACAGACATGTGCCAATTGGAATTTACCTTTTTGCGCTACTAACCTTGGCAGTAGGAGAGTATTTCGTAACTCTGCCAGCAGTTGAACTACTACTAAATGATTCTGGGTGGAAAGCTTGGATAATTACTTTAAGTTTTGCCGCCTTGAGTATATTAGGAGCTCACTTGGTTGGCCTCACAGCTAAACTAGAAATTGACCGAAATAATCCACAACCTGCACTACAAAAGTGGGCAATAGCAATTGTTTTAGTTTTTCTAACCTTAGTGATACTTCTCCTATCTGCTTTGCGAAGTCAATCGGTAACAGGGGTACCAGTTAAATTCGGTCTGCCCAATGATCTTGTACTTGGCACTATTTTATTTTTTCTAATTCAAATGACTTTCATACTTTGCGCAATAGCACTTTCATACTTTAATCACTCTGAGATGGACAGTGAGATATCTAGAGCCAGGCGAAAAACTAAGCGCCTGACCAAGCAAGTACGGAATTTGACGCGCTCAAAGATGGTCCCAAACCGAGGGAACCTAACGCCAGAAAAACGTATTGTTCAGGTTAAGGCAATAATTACCAATATGAGAATTCTAGAAGCTCAGTATCGTGAACTTTGTGCGGTGTACCGAGGTGCCAACTTACTAGCGCAAAAGGTTTCCTTTACCGCTGCGGGAAGTGGGTTGAGTGAGAATTCATTAGTAATACCAGAGACCAGATTTGAGGGAGATCTAAGATGAGTAATTATTCTTTCCAAAAACTCTTCAATCGCAGACCAGCTACTGCCACAATCGCTTTAAGCATTGCAGCAATATCTTTCTTTGCAACAATCTTGCAAGGGACTATTGCATTACTTTCCTCTGAGAACAAATTCTTCTTTGATTTTATAACTGGCGGAGATCTATCTGGAGATAGTGGCATCACTTTTCGACAAGCAATTATTGGCACTTCCTGGGCAATTATCGGCTTGATTGCCTGCTATCGAGCTTTAGAACCGAGCAATTTAGCAAGGTTTACGGTAATTATGACTGCTGGAGTTAAATTGTTTGCATTTATTTCTTATTCAGAGCGGGTGAGTTTACCAATTTGGCAATATCTATTGGTTCTAACACTAGCCTCGCTGCCAATTATTCTTCTACTTTTGCCGCCAAGTAATAATTATTACGGCAGAAATCAATAGATTTTAAAAAGTAAAACTCCTTTACTTACTGCTTGCAGTCAGAAAATTACTTTAGTTAGGCAAAAAATAAGAGTCTGACAAAGTCAGACTCTTATTTGATTTTTGTTATTACAATCCGTTGGCAGTTGCTCCATATCGTGCTTGCTCTTTTGTGTAGCCATCAAACTCAAGTTGTTCAATTAGGCCATTTTTGGAGAAAGCTGTGATACTTAAATAGGTTTCTCCTGCTTTGGCAGCTTGCGCGTTCCAATCTGCTTTGATCGCATCGGAGGCGTAAACGCAGTCTGCTTTTTCATATCCATCAAACTCTAACTGTTCGATTAATCCCTTTTTCGAGAACGCTGTAAAGTTTAAGTAGGTCTTAGCTGCTTTTAAAGCGTTTGCTTGGCTAACTGTTTCCTTAGCGCCAGGAGCTTGGCTACTCTCAACTGGTATCTCCTCTGTACTAGAGGCTCCAGAACTGTCTGTACTGCTCGGCGCAGCACAAGAGGTTAGGAGAACAGCACTAATTGCTGCAAATAATAGCAATCTATTTTTTTTCACCTTTTGTCTAAAAATCTTTGGCTGTTTTGAACTTTCCAATTCATTAATGGTTGTTGTTTTATCTTTCATCATATTCCTGCTCTCTTTCTGATTAACTTGAGCATACAGGAGATTAAAATTTTGTCACTCCTAATAGGCAAAGTGCTACTGAACCTCTCTTAACCATCTGTTTTAATGCTATTTCCCCCTTTAATCCTCGGATCTGTTGAATAATTTTGAATCAGATAGAGAAATCATCAAGATTGCCTTTTTCAGGATAGAATTGAGATATTAAAGGAATAGTCATGAGGCTGGTTGTATATCAGTTATGACTTACACCAGTTAAGGTAATAGTGAATTGAAAAATTTAGAGAAGCTTATGATATTTGTGCTAACTGGCATAGAAACTGTTAACGGTAAATGAATTTTAGAGGATTTACTCGACAAGTTACTCTCCTCTTGATACTAACTTGTTTACCAATTATTTCGCCCACCTCAACTTACGCTAATACAGTTCCTACGATAGTAATAGCTGATACAGCACTTGATTCTGATAATCCTGAGTTTTCGAAAAATATAATTCTCGAACTATGTATATTGGAATGGGCTGTGTGCCCTAATGGGCAAAAGTTTATGCAAGGCAAAGGAGCTGCAAAACTTCCACCTGACTACTTACTCAATAATGGATTTAACCACGGCACCCAAATGGTTTCGGCTGCAGTAAGAACCAACCCAGATTTAAATGTAATTTTCATTAGAATGATTGGCAATTCAAGCAGTGGAGCAAGGTTAAGTGCTGGTCCTACAACAGTAGCTTTGGTACTACAGTGGATTAGCCAAAATCAAGTGTTGTTTAACATTCAAGCAGCGGCAATCGCACAGGGGCACCATAATCTTTCATCTTTAACAAACTATTGTCCAAGGGAGAGCATGGTTGAAGGAATTCTGAATAAGTTGTTAGATCAAGGAGTGCCAGTTTTTTTCCCAGCAGGAAATTCAGGTGATAGGAGCAGAGTTGATTGGCCGGCCTGCTATCCATCAGTTATGACAATTGGAGCATTAAATCCTGACCGAAGGATTGCTAGCTACTCAAATATTGACAGCAATTTAATCGATTACTTTGAGATTGGAACTCTTAAAGTTAATGATGCGAATGGTCTTGAAAGAACTTCAACTGGTAGCTCTATAGCAGTTCAAATCGCAGCTGCTAAATGGATGCAAATTCGAAGTAAGAACCTTGATAAGACATTTGCCGAGACCAAAATGATTTTTGACAGTAATACACACAATGTTTCAATCTCATCAACCTCATCTGGTAAGGCCATAAATAGAGATGTGTATGACCCAGGGGAATTTGATGCTTATCTTGCCGAATTAGGTAAGTTGCGACAAGCGATTGAAGAATTGAAATGGTTGCTGCAGACTGTCAGACTTTCAAGAATCTCGCTCTAGTAGTTGAATTATCAACTGAAAATCTTTGGAAAAAAGGATTGACATTTACCTTAATCTGGTTTAACTTTTTGTGATCTTAGGAAAATTGTGACCTGCTAGATAAAGGAGTGGTTCAGAGCGTGGAAGAATCTGCTTCAAACCAGATGGGTAGTTCAAAGCAATTAAATGGGCTTGCTGTGGCTGGATTTGTTTTATCTGTATGTTGTTGTTGGCCCGTAGGGTTGGTGCTTAGCATCATTGGTATCACGCAGATCAAGAGTAAATCAAACCAAAGTGGTCAAGGCCTTGCTATTGCTGGAATAGTTATTTCAGCGGTAGGAATATTTATATCGCTCTTCTTAATGCTGCTGCCTGGCTTCTGGGAGGGATTTTGGTCAGGGTTTGCAGAAAGTTATTATTAATATGAGAGTCGAAACAGTTACAACACCAGATAAATACGAGTATAGGTGGCGAATAAAACTAGATGATGGCGAAGCCGATACGGTAAATCTTGATTACCTAGTGCTATTAGCTAAATGCCGGGATATAAAGAAAGAGACGCTAATAGAAGATGTGAAAACTAATAAAATCTATAGTGCAGAAAACATCCCCGGAATATACTCAAATAGAAGTAATGCAAAGGCATTGTGCTTATCTGTACTTTGTGGATTTCTAGGAGTTGATAGGTTTTACCTAAATCACTATAAAATTGGGCTAGGTAAACTCCTTTCTTTAGGTGGGCTAGGAGTCTGGTGGTTCGTTGATGTTATTTTGCTTGCGTCAAGAACGGTTGAAGATAGCAGGGGATTACCACTGAGGTAATTGCAAAATTATCCAACTTATAGGGCTTTGTCTTCATCCTTGGACAGCAGAAATTAGCTAGAAACAAGTCCCAACTCAATTATTTTGGCCTACTTCATTGACTCTTCAGAAAAATGTGGGAAATTCCTTCCTAATTACTTGGCGGAAAATGAGAATATCTATATGATTTTGCAAGGAAAATTCAAGGCTAAGAGGGGCAAAAATGAAAATCAGTAGCAAATCTTCCAAGCCATGGATTGTTTTAGCATCCCTTATCCTTGTAGCTGCACTAACTAGTTGCTCCAGTGACCCTGATAAAGCAGGGGATGTTAATAGTGATGGAGATGTTTCCTTTGCAGAATGTATGATTTCTCTATCCACAGAGTCGGGAAGCTTTGAAGAAAAATCCGCCTTCTGTGAGATGTTAGCTAGTGCATCGTAAATGAATCAAAGTTTGACAAGTAAGTAGGTGTTTTAGATGGCAGCGCCAATAAAGATCAAAGCTCATGGCTGGGTATTGCTTCCAGCATCTGTTCTTCTTCTGATTTACCAAGTTTTGAATATAGGAGTCGATAGCGGGTTAGGCATTTTGGATACTGCAATACTGCCCATACTAACGATTGCTGCCATAGTGTGTGCAGTGATTTTTTCTGGCAAGAAGTTGTTTTTTTACCTATCGTTGGCAGGGGCGTATTTTTTCCCAAATCTTGCTGTCTTAGTCCTCTATGCAAGAACTGAGTTTTCCTTTGGAATTGATTGGCTATTTAAGGTCGTACTAGGAAATTTTTTGCCGGTGAATTATTTATTCTGGTCAGAGTGGTCCGGCAATATCTTCCTACTTCTTGATCTAGTCATAATACTTTTAATTGTTTCACTTGTGCTCTCCTTCTTTGATCGATCTTCCACTACTGCGCCAAAGAAATCAACCTCACCAGCTGTTGTGAATTCACCAAAAAGGACTCAACAGACTGGAGCGCAAATTGAGGGCGATGCCGTTGCACAAATTGAAAAACTTGGTGATTTATTGAAAAAAGGTTTAATTACTCAAGGGGAGTTTGAAAGTAAGAAAAAACAAATTTTGGGTATTTAGATATTCACCTCTAGGTGATATTCAGATTAGAACTAGAACATCCTTGGTAAGTTTGCGATCCAGATAAGGATAAATACTCCAGCGATAATTGCTATTTGGCTCTTCTGATTTAGTCTCCACCAATTTTGAGCAATGTATGAATTAAAGCTTTTTAAGGATATGGGTGAGATAAAAACTACGCCCAGTAGACCAGCCGATACATAGCCCAATGGGTTCATGCTTAGGGCGCTTTGAAAATCTCCTAAGAAGAGATTTCCAACTGACCTTGTTGTGCCACAAAACGGACATGGTAAACCAGTTAAATTTCTAAACATACATAGGGATGGCCCAAATTCAAATCCTGAAGAATTTAAGGCAATTACTCTACCTAGATAGATAGTGCTGATTAATAGGATTATTCGTAAGGGAAGAAATTTCTGAAGTAAGAGCTGGGAGTGCGCTTTAGACAATAAAAATTGGGTAGCCAGATTCATAATTAAACCTGGCTACCCAAAAAACTACTAGTAGTCAGATGATTCCAAGCCAAACATGGTGGCTAAAGCTCCCCACCAAACAATGGTTATCACTGCAAATACAATTGAGATTACTAATCCTGCAATAGCAAGGCCTCGTCCACCTTGGCTTGGATCCTTACCGGTTTGATTCATGCCGATTATGCTGAAAACTAATCCAAGTGGCCAGCAAAGTAGGCTGCACACAAATCCCGTGATTGCCATACCGTTGGTTTTCGGAGCTCCAGTACCGCTCATTTAAATTCCTTTCGACTGGTTTTTCACCCAAACCTTTTTGGGATGGTTAATTATGCGTTAAGCACAGAGTAAATTCAACGATATTCCAGGAAATTCTAATGATCTGGTATGTCCAACCGCAGAGTTAAAGTTATGCTTGATAACGTTCTTGCATGGAAAGTTACTCCTCTTTGCCAAAAGCATCCCCCCAACACCGATTGGCCGGATACGCCTTAGATCTAGCTCTGATGTTAAGCACATGCTTTATAGGGTGGTTTATCTGGAGTCTTGTTGTTTGGAGTCAAGGTCTGACTCCGGCTAAACAGATATTAAAGATGCAAGTAGTTTCCTCCATTACAGGTAAAACCGCATCATGGGGTCACATGGCTATTAGGCAATTTCTAATTCCTTTAGCATTATCTCTTCCATTTACAGTATTAGCACTACTTTTTGAGCCTTACCTGTTTACCGCAGATTATTGGGCCGATCCTAGTTATTATGAAACTTCAATATTTGGAACAGCTGGCTCAATTTTAATGAACATATTAGGTACCGCGGTTGGACTACTGGATGCATTTTGGATTTTCAAAGGTGGACAAAATCGCAGAATTACAGATCTGTGGGCAAAAACTGATGTAATGAATATCGCAGCTGGTTTGAAATAAGTATTAATCTATATATTTAGCTAACTCATCATTGGCAAGTTGTAATAACTCTTTGTTCACACAATAGAAAACAAATCTGCGAAACGTTAGTAGCTTGTAAGACAGGCATTTCGATATGCCCCTTGAACTTCACCCATTTCCGTCGTTCCATTTGAGCCATCAAATCCCATTACTGTTGCAATATAGATTCGCGATTTCTCATAGCACCATTCACCTTTTGGGCCATATGAAAAATCATAGGTTGAACCATCAGCTGATCCTGTTATCTCAGCAAATGCAACTAAAGTTGCCAAGTTTTCTTCATCCTTTGAACCGGAGCACCCAACTAGAAGAGAGCTTGTTAATAATGTAATAAACAGTACTCGAGCAGCCATGTTGTAAGTAAAGCGTATTTAATCCGCTATTTCAAGCAATTGAAAGGGTGCAGACTCTGACTCAGATCGTAATTACAGGAGCTCTTGACTAACTCTTGCCAAGGAGTACCCTTTTGAGATGAAACAGATCTCGCTACTTATGATTACAGTACTTTTTCTAACTGGATGTGCCTCTAAAGATGAACCAGATAATTCCTCAGAGTTTGGTGGCGGTACTTATCTCGGCTGCGTTCTTGAACTAACAGAGGCCAGAAACGCTGGAATTATTTCGGCAACAGATTCAGAGATTCGATCTGAATGCAGTGCTTCTACACTGCCGTAACCGTTTAAAACAAGCTACGACAGCAAAACCTACCGGCCTCAGATAAGTATCTTTAAAACCTTTTTGTTAGTTCAAGTATTGCAAATGCGGCATTTAAGAAATCTGGTGCTATGCCTCATTTACAACTAAGGTTTTAACCATAATGTCGCTGACTGTGCGATTGCCTTTTGTGAAGTAAAAAACAATCTCTAAGGTATACCAGGCAATGACTACAAGTGTTCCAATCACGCCAAGTGTGATCAGATTCAAAAATCCGGCACTTAGTCCTACCGTAAGAGGGAGCAGAAAATAACGTACAGCCATATGTCCCCAAGTAACGGGCGTTTTTGCTACAGAGCCATAAACACGAATTTTTAAAATTTTCTTACCGGGAGTTTGACCTTGGCCCCAAACAACAAGACTCCAGATCATCCAACCAATAAAAAGTGTCAAGCTAACTAGAACTGCATCCAAGGCATATGCGCCAAGTCGATGCTGAAAGCTGGCTGGTCTTAAACTAGATCCACCATTACCTTGTGTCCAAACAGTACTCACAAAAACTCCTCTACTCTAGACGGGTGCCTGAATTATAGAGGGAGATTAGCGATAAAACTCAAGACACTCTCGTCAGATTGTGAAGATTCCAGGTTATGTGTAACTGAGATTAACGAAATGGAGTGAACAAAATGATTGATTTTAAGAATGCTAGCTTTGTTAAATTACGTGAGGTACCTGGCGATGAGGGCCACAAAATGGTTGGTGATTTGTTAATAGAGGATGAGCAGATTTTTAACTCATTTAAGGGTATACGGGATATGGTCATCTTCACCAATCGAAGAATTATTGCGGTAAATGTTCAAGGATTCACTGGGAAAAAGCGGGATTACTCATCACTGCCCTATAGCAAGGTCCAAGCGTTTTCCCTAGAGTCAGCTGGCGTATTTGATTTGGATGCAGAGTTAGAGCTTTGGTTTAGTGGGCTAGGCAAGGTTAAATTTGAGTTTGATAGTAAATTTGATGTTAGATCTTTTAGTAAGTTTCTTGGTAGATATATACTCTGACGGTAGTTTTCAAGTAGGATAAATCGAGTTTGTAACTAGATGAGAGATAAGATGAAAAATAGATATAGATCGCTAGTAATTGTGGCAAGCTCTATGATTTTGCTTTCATCACTGCTTACTGGTTGTGGCGGAAAGCAAGCAAAGTGTGACAAGTTGATTGATCGACTGGCATTCGCCCCTTGGTCAGAGTCAGATAGTCAATGGTATGACGCAAACTGCCGAGATTAAGGATTTGGTCCGGAGAAACCTAGGGCAGAGGTAAAGATTGACATATATATTTTTCTATCTTGCTTGGCCATCTTACTTGCCCGCGGCAGCTTAATGTTTAATTTTTGGTTAACTGGAGATAGCAGGAGCCTGCAATGAAGATATCAATTAAAGCAACTATTGTAATTTTACTTTCACCATTATTGGCTGCTTGTGGTGGAAATTTCTACTCACAGTCTGGCTCCTCTGGCGCAAGTAGATGCGAAACATTAGCCAATAATTACTGGAGTGAGTATCAAGCATATAAAGATGCAAGAGCTGCAAATAATGGAGTTGAAACAAAAGAGGTTATGTCGCATTACTATGCCAGCGCTGAGTACAACTTACAGTTTTTGCAAGAAGATTGTGAGGGTCAAGGGTATGAGTTAGAAGGTTCTAGTGAATCTTCTAACTCTTCGCAAAACTCTGATGATTCAGAACAGGGCTACCCATCGATTGTGATCGATTTTAGGGATCGGCTTAACTCAGTTAGTTCATATGAATGGACGCTGGATCCATTTAATGATCTATCTGGCAGTGGCTCACTGGGCGTAGTTTTGTCAGCTGAGTGTGGATTGTGGATATTTAATTCTCAGGATGATATTCAAAATGCTTATAACCAAGGATTATTTTTAGATTCTCAAACCTGGTTTGGGACTGACGCTGAAAGTGGTTATGGCATCATGCTGATGACTAACTCAAGAGAGAATCAATGTGCTTATGATGTAGTTACAGCTGTCAACTGGAATGGTTTGAATTAAAGGCAACCGAATTCGTAAGTTTTACAAATAACTTAATTTTCAATTAGATTATTTTGCCAGATGCTGTAATGGCAAAAAATTGTGTAGTTCATCTAACTCTTTTAGGTATAAAAGATCACGTAGGAAGTGGCTTTCAGTTGTTACAAGTACTCTACAAAAAGTGGTTCAGAAGATGTGACAAAGGTATGACGCAAACTACTGCGGTTAAGATAAGCAACAAAGTTTAAAATACTCTGCGATAACCTGACTAATCCTCAGATCAACTTACCTTCTCCACCTCAATCAACATACCCTCACCATCACTTTTTAAAGCTGAAATTCTCCACCCATCAAATACCTTTGAGTTGTTTTGATATAACAGTGAGCTCTCAGCGGTAATTGGTCCATCACCATGATTAATTCTTGAATCAACTTTATAGATAAGTGCGCCAAGCTCTGCCAATTTATAGGGTTGGCGAACCTCAACACTAATTGTTACCCCCTCCTGCAGATTAATCAGAAGCAATTTGGGTCTGTCACCGATAGTATCTAGATTCTCTACATAGTGAATTGTTTTAACCTGATTACTCACACACCTAACCTGCACACCATCTAACCAACCATTTAAAAACTTACTCCAACCAAAAAAGGCTTTTGTTGAGTTGCTCATCATGTCCCAAGAGCCTGCTGGATTTGGACCCCCCGGTACTGATGGGCGTTGTGGGTTTAGAAACACATATAGATCCTCTAAGCCAAATAATGTATGCCCCAACTCGTGAGCTAAGACTTGAAAACGTGCAGCATTTTGCGCTGTTTCCAGGGATACGCCCTTAGCCACACCATTTTTGGTGGAAAATCTTTCTGATAAAAAAGCTTGACCAACACCGCCACCTAAGTAACGGGCGGTTTCAAAGGTGACACCATCATATAAATCAAAATTTACCGATGGATCAACCTTGCTAAAGATCTCCTTCAACGCCTCAGTATTGTTTTGCTGAGGCTGTGGATAGGTAAGTCCATATGATGCCGCCGTCTTATCCATCGTTACCCACTTTGATTTTTCTAACACCACATACTCAATCTTGACTAAGCCGTAGGAGGTTTTTTGATAGAAATCAATTACCTCTTTAAATACCCCTTGCACCAAAGTCAGATCATCATCAGAAAATGCTGGGGTATCTGGAAAGCTAATTGGGATAAATAAAATCTTTGGTGATACTGCGCCAAGTAAGGTTCCAGCTGGTCTTGGAAATCCATTATTACCACTACTGCGTGTAGTGACATCCTTAGTTTTGCAGATATCTAAAGCTGTTAATTGATCCAAGGCGGTAATGGCGCTACTGGTATAAAGAGTGCTTGCCTTACTTGGGGCAGGAGTTGCTGAGGGTTTTGCTTTAGCAACCTTTACCCCCTTACTCCAGATTAATTTGCTACCACTTTTAATACAGGTGTACTTTTTTCCAGCAACGGTAGATGTCTGTCCTACCTTTTTACACACCCCACCAGCCTTAACTGCAGCTGTTGCATGAGGCGGGGTAATTAAGGCAAAGAGCACAACAAGTGAGAGTAGTGATCTCTTCATAGGTGGATTGTTAAGGGTTTTTCAAGGGATAGCAACCACCTACTACTCACCCTTAGAAAAACCGGGTTAAGTTCTGAAAACTCCCTAATTCAACGCAATCAACGCCAGTGCCGATGAGGTGGCAGCAATTCCTAACCAGTTGGCAAGTGATGGGCGCTGCTTTAGTAATTTAATCGCAATTAAGGCAGATAGGGCAGGGGCAGATGCCATAAAGACCCCCACCTTACTTAACTCTAAATTGGTAATGGCAATTAAAAAGAGCAGATTAGCTACTACCTCAAATGTGCCAGAAAGAAGTGCGTATCGCTTCCAAC
>Ga0315903_10006137_pt1 | contig 15443 bp, 13 predicted proteins | sample LakEriMetagenome_7_FD_203524 | JGI IMG/M metagenome (GOLD analysis project Ga0315903, IMG submission 203524) | Freshwater fungal communities from buoy surface, Lake Erie, Ohio, United States - Buoy 2 MA119 | ecosystem: Environmental > Aquatic > Freshwater > Lake | place: USA: Lake Erie, Ohio...
ATCCATATTAACATGGCGAGAGCCAACACCACGACAGTTCTCCACGAAGGATTCCACCCGGCGTTGGATTACATCGCGGAAAAGAACCCGGCAAAACTTGACGAGTTGTATAATGATCTCGCCAAGTCTGATGTCGGCAAGGCTTTCATTAAGTCAAACAACAAAGCATATACTGGCTCGACTACGCAGAAGAAGGAAGCCATTACTGACTTCATTGCACACGTTGCTGATGGCCGGATCGTTATCAATCCATCAAACTTTCAGAAGGTAAAGAATGTCGTGATGTCAATCCTGAAGAAGATGGGATTCGATGTCACGGTCAAGGGATTGGTTGACATGAAGAATGCCAATCAACTCAGGGAGCTGGCGAAGATGATCAGCGAGAAATTCACAAGCGGTGACGAGGTATCTGATAATGATTTGGCCGTGTTCATTAAGAATGACGGTCAACCTGGATCTGTTGCGGCAGCAGGGTCGATCAATCCTGACAATATCGATGCCGCTAGGGGGGTGGATAACCCTTTGCAGTTTAACAAGACCAACTTGTATAAAAAGGAAAAGGTTTCCAAAATCCTCACGAGAACCATGCAAGACTTGTATAATGAATACAAGAAAGTCGTGATCATTAATTCCGATCCGACTCGCGTGGGTCCTGTTAAATATCCATCTGGCAGGGAGGTGTTCATGTATGGAGGTCCGGGTTATACGGCTCTTGAGAAGAACGTGAATAACAATGTAGGATTTGCGTCTACCGAATTGGGCAAGGCGACATTTGCCAATAATATGCTGAAGAGTTTATTCCCTGATGGCAGGGGTCCCATATTGGTGATGACTCAGTCGCCAACAAGTATGATGGGTAACGCATATGCACTTGATTACGTGTTGGATGCTATATCTCTTCTCGATAGCAAGGTTCTCAACTCATCAGAGTTTAAAGCTGAGTTCTTTGGTACTGATCTCGTAGCTATTAAGGATGCATTCGGAAAGAAATACGAATCCTTCCAGAGGTTTGCCAAGGAGAATCTTGGTGATCCCAAGGTGATCAGGGCGATGATGGCAGAGTTGTTGTCAGACATTGGTGCAAACTTTATGGCGAGAAATGCTCTCGTTGATAATCTTATTGCGGGTATAACCAGCACAACTAAAGCTGCAAAAGAGAAGGGCGGTTATGTTTCCGTTGATCCTCAAAAATATATTGCCAAGCAATTATATGACAAGTTTGGCCTTAACCAGGAGAAGCTGTTTTATGATCTTGGTGTTGAATGGTTTGTTAAGAAATACATGGACGAGAGTAAGTGGGGTTATGTGGCGAGTGGATTCATCGGTGATGCTAATGTTGACTTTAACACTATTCAGGACAAGGGTATTATCCACCCTCAATTCAATTCTAAATTTTACGGAACCGATCCATTCCTTTTGGACGGGGCGTACCATGTAGATAAACTCATCGAACCCGTTGTCATGACGCATAGCGCGAAAGGCAAGGAGTATGTTGATCCCAAGACGGGTCAGCCAAAGCCTTATGTCAAGAGGGCATCGATGATGGCGATCCGTGGCATATACCCCGGTGGTGAGGTGTCGAAGATCGAGAAGGAAGGACAACTTCAGTTTTCTAAGGCGCAAGAGCAGTTCACAAAAAAGGCTCCTAATGGGAACCCATCGAACCTCAACGATAGGCAATGGGAGCAAGTAAGGACTCCTAAGTTCAAGGCATGGTTTGGAGATTGGGAAAACGATCCCGCAAATGCGTCAAAGATCGTTGACGAGAATGGTGAGCCACTTGTTGTTTACCATGGCAGTCCACATACGTTTGATAAATTTATGGAGTCTCCTGGTTATTATTTTACCGATAATAAAGATGTTGCGGAGACTTATAGAAATAAGAAATACAAGACCGTTCCTCAGACCATTGAGGCTTTCCTGAATATCAGGAATCTTGAAACTATTGATGCAAACGGTGCAGACTTTAATAAAATCCCCGTTGTATTCAATAGCGTAGAAAATGGCGAATACAAGAAAGGATCGCTGACAACGGACGAGATTGTCCATACTGTTATTGGGGCACGGTTCCCAACTTTGCTTGGGCAGCACAAGAAGCCTGATGGTGTGAGGATAAACAATGTAAAGGACTCACATTTTAGTGGGCCTCAAAGGGTGTCAAATTTATTTATTGCCTTACAGCCAAATCAGATCAAGTCTGCCACGAATAACTTTGGATCGTTTAACCCGAACGATGATCGCATCCAGTTCGCCAAAACCGATACGCCAGAATTCAAGGCATGGTTTGGTGACGGCAATGTCGTTGATGAGAATGGCAACCCGAAGGTGTTGTATCACGGTAGCAAGAATGTCTTCGATGAAATGAAGCCGAGATTCGATGACGGCATGGTGTTCCTCACAAGCAACCCTGAGTTCGCATCGAATTGGATGAAGGGGATTGGTGGCATCAGGGAAAGGAAGACGGGCGAGTCTTCTTATGAGGCGTTCAGGGAGGAAAGTAGAAAGTACCGGGAACAGAATTCAATGCCTGAGGACGATGCTGCATATGAAGAGTGGAGGGCGAAAGATCCAGGGAGGTTTTCTTTAGATGCAGATACCAACATCTACCCGGTGTATACCAACGCGAAGATGTTTAACCCTGCTAATGACGAGGACTTCAATTTGATCTATCCTACCCTGGTTAAAAAATACGGATCAGAGAAGAAGGCAGATGAAATGATTAAGAACGGTGGCAACCGGGCAAATTGGTTCCACTTTGAAGATAAAATGGTGACTGATAAGCTGAGGGAACTTGGGTTCGGTGGCGTATGGCTTTCTGAAAAATCAGATCGCGATGCCACGCCTGAGACTGCTGCAATCTTTGCAGGCCCCGGAAGCATTAAGTCAGCCATTGCAAATACTGGCGCATTTGATGCCAACGACAATAGGTTGCAGTTTTCCAAGTCAGATGCCATTGTCTTTGACGATGCCATGACCGAAGCTGCAAGGATGATCGAGGATGGGGCATCGATCCAAGATGCAGAGACTGCTGCCATTGAATACACCATGGCTAACATGGGTGGCAACTACACCGAAAAGGAGATCAGAAACCTTGTCCGGCAGTACATGATGGATTACGGACTTGCCCCACAAGAAGGCGACAACGTAAAGAAGACCATCGATGAAAACATGAAACGCAAGACTGAGAAGGGGACACTCAACCTTCGCAGTTTATTTAAAAAGATATACGACAGAGAGAAGAACACCCTTGACGCGATCAAGGAGGTTCAGGCAGAGGTTACGCGGTACTTCAAGGCGAATGCTGTCGCCATGGATAGTGATCTCGTTGCTGAGGTAATGAATAAGATCAATGCCTTGGTGAACCCCGACATCACATTTGAGGATATCGAGGATGCCTTGCAGTCCGTAGAGGATGCCATTAAGTTGCAGGCAAACCGGGATCGTGAAGCCAAGAAGGGCGCAGAAGACAAGTCGTTCGGGCAGAGGCTGATTGACATCGCTCTCGCCAAGCAAGAGACTGCTGAGGCTATCAAGGAGATCCAGGAAGAGATCACGAAATACTTTAAGCAGAACGGTCTTGACCTGAAGAAGAAGGGCGTGGTCAACATCATGAAGCAGTTGACCAGACTCGCTGAGGCCGGGGACAATGCCCAAACCCTGTGGGATGTATTATCCAACATCGATACCGTCATTGCCGAACAAGAGAAGGCTGATATGATCGATAAGGTCAGAGACACGCAGAAGAAATTTAAGAAATTCTTGAAGGCATCGAAATACCTGGCCTTGGATTACAGGACTAAACTAAACTCTCTACTGAGGATGATGCCGAGTCCGGTGCTAATGGCCGCAACCGGGGCCGACATGGAGCAGTATGTTGAGGCCATGACATCGATCATGACCGAGTACGGCAACAAGCAGAACATCCGCACCATGACGATGAGGAACCTCGACTACATGACCAACAAGCTCCGGGCGATCACCAAAGATATTGCAGACTACTTGGACGCCAAAAGTCTGATGAGGTATAACGCCGAGCGCAAGCAGGCGTTTAAGGTATACGCCCGGAACTATAAGAATGACGTCCAGAGCGGTAAGATTTTACCCGGGTCCACCAGGTTTGAGTTCCCTGCCTATGAGGAGTGGATGGAGCAGCGCCAAGACATGGCTGATCTGGAGACTTTAGAAAGCAAAACCGAAAGGTCTGCAGAGAAGGGCAAAGACTTTGAGGCCCTGCTGGCCTTGGTAGAGTTACAGCAGGAGCGATTGAAAGATCTGGTGTCCTATCTGGGCGATGGCGTTAGGGCCGAGATGTCTGATGTCATGGATCGCCTCATTAATGTAGACCGCAGCCTGCTGCGTGAGAAAGAGGCCAGGCATCTGATCTCGATCATCAACAACATCGTTAATGACGGTAACGTGCAGGGTGCAATGAGGTTCTTGGCGTTCCAAGACGCACAGAAAATAAATGAAGAAATCAGGAATAACCCGATGCGGATCCGTGGCACATGGGCGCAGTCGGCCAGAGCATTTGGTAACCTTCTTCAATCCCTTACATTCAATCGGACTGACGCAGCCAGGCTCCGCTCCTTATTTGGGGATGTTACTGCTGCAGCCAACAGGGTGCAAAGAATGCTGTATGGGTTCTCCCATGCTGATGGCCGGGGAGTAATTGACGATGTATACAGAATAGCCAAGAAGATGGGCAAGGATAAGCCCTTGGCCAACTTCAGAGTTGGTGTATTCCAGTTCCTTAACCAAGCCATGGAGCAGCCGAGTCCGGATGCAATGCGTTATGACCAGACCCAGATCGATCAGCGCACAGGACTCCAGGAATTTAACGATCAGCGTGTTAAAGAGAACATGACCAGTAAGCAGGCCGACTTTGAGCGCAGGCTTAACAACCTTATTGATGGGACGATAATCAATCTCTACAACTACGCAGCGGCCAACCTCAGGAGCGGTGGAACTACGGCCAAGGCGATGATGGATCAGGCTATGAAGGTGGCCGACACACTACAGCAGTTCGGACTCATTGAAGGCTACGCCGTAGTGACTGACGCCAAGGGGAACAAAACCATGGAGGTCACCCGCAAAAACGAGGTGTCGCTTGATGGCCTTTATGACAAACTTGATGGCAACGAAAAAGAGTTGTACGATTATGTGCGTGAGAAATTCGCGGACCCTGAGTTTTTGGACAAGATGAAGCAGGTGTCTGAGGGCTTACACGGCATCCCGTTCAACGCGATTGATAACTATGCGCCACAGATAGCCCACACATTGAGTGACCCCAAAGCGTCTGCGGCATCGGAGCAGATCAATAACATTGGCGACATGAACTTCCGTGGCGATGGCGCTCGCAAGGTCGGTGTTCGCCCATCAGATCGCTTCCTGCAAAGGACGAGGCTGGCGGATCCAACCAAGCACTACTACTCCATGGATGCGATCTCAAACTTCCTCACCGGGTACTACGAGGCAAATCTATCCATTGAAGGCGGCGAGGCCCTGAAGAGGCTGAGTTACGTCTTAAATGGACAGGACTTTAAGAAGCTGATGAACGGAGTATTCAATAAGGCCATTGATGGCATTGATCTCCGGTATGAGAAACTCGATGGCAGGGAGCAGTACGGGATGTTGCTGGAAAGGTTTGCTGAAATCCTCAGGGATACCGCCAACCCACCATTCTTGGGGAAGGATCAGCGCGGGGCAGTTGCTAAGGCATTTGAATATACCTTGTCCGGAGTTACTGCAACCTATCTGCAAACGTCCGATCAGGTTCTCAAGCAGTTGCTGCCCAACCTTGCAGCGGGAGTCGCTGCAGTAGGCATGACAGAAACTATGCAAGCCACAAGGCTGTTCTTCCAATACAAGATGGGCGGTACGACAGAAGAAAGGGAAGCATTCAGGGAGTTCATGCGGAACTTTGAGGGTGACTTCAGGTCTCCGATGGGCGAGGCCGCATTCGATGAGTTGAACAAGCTGATGGAAGATTACGATGTGGTCTACCGTAAAGCCTTGGCCCTGTCTAATTTCAAAGACCAGTACACCCCGGCCCGTATCGGCAAGTGGATATTTAAAAACTCAGACAAGGTTGCTTACGGCATCAACGTGATATCCGCCTACATCGATGCAGAGATAAAGGCCGGGAGACTGAAGTCAGCGTTTGATTTTGATCTTGAGGCGATGCAGAACGTCAATAAACAATCTGTGTCTGACGCACTGAATATGGCCGAGATGCTGAACAATGCCTCCAAGTCTGCAGAACGTGCGCCATACACGAGGATGAGGCAGACGGATCGGAACATCAAGGACCAGTTTATCAGGAACGTAATGTTCCTGAAGGGGTTCTCGCTCAATTCATTTATGGGGTTCCAAAACAACTTGGCCATTGCGTTGAGTTCTTCTGGCAGGGCCACTACAGATGAAAAGCTGCAGGCCGGACGCCGAGCCATGAGCTATGTAGCGCAGATTGCAATTTTTAATATGCTAAAGGTGTATATGATTAGCCCTGCATTCAACATCCTGGGTGACGTCTTGATCGCAAATCTTTTTGGGACCGATCTGAAAGATGAGCCGGAACTGGAGAAGCGCAAACGTATGGCTAAGAGAGCTTCGCAGTTCTGGCATAACTCGGCGGCAGACGCCTTGGTTGGGTATATGCCATCGCCCGTAGAACTGGGAGCAAAAGGTATGTACAACTGGTTATACAGCGAGGCCAAGCAGGCCAGGTTCGAGGCGTACAAAGGTGACCCGGAAGGCGCCCAAGAAATGTTTGGCCGCCCAATCCCGCAATCGCTCAAGTTTGAGTCCAAGGCCGCAAAACAACTCCTGAAGGGTACAACGTTGGAGACCAGGTACAATCCATTCTTTATTGGTGACAACAGCGGTATAGGATCAATGGAGGTATATGCCGATCTGGGTAAGTCGTTCAGGGATGCATTCACAGCAAGGGGCGGGACCCTTTACTCCGAGGAGACCAATAAGAATCTTGATAAGATGGACGTAGCCAAGATGATGGCCTACATCACTGGCCAGGGTGACGCCTTGAAGATTATGTACGGCATGGAGCGGCAATTGAAGTTCCACGACAAGCTGGGCGGGAAGCCAAAGTCTGGCAGCAACAATCCAATCAAGGACTTACAAAAGAAATTCAAATCAGATGCGTTCAAGGGGTTGCAAATAAAACCCAAGGGCATATAAAAGTGGCATAAAAGTTACCGACATATGGGGTATTTTACCTATTTTTGGAGTAAAGTATCCCATATGGCGCAGGTAAAGTTCGGAATGGATCAAATGTCTTCACCACCACCTAAGATGTGGAGAAGGTTTGAACGTGCGTATATGATTGTACTCGTCCCTGCCCTGGCAGCCTTTCTTCATGGCTGGGGCATCGCAGATCCGGTCACACTTAAACGTGCTGACCTTGTGATCATGTTTTCAATTCCGCTTGTAAAGTTTATTGGAGTGCTTCTTGGCAACGGCCAGGAGTATGCCGACCGTGGTATTCAAAATAATCAAAATACATAAACATGACAGAGACTAAAAAATGGTGGCAGTCTAAGACCATCTGGGGCATCCTTATCGCATTCTTAGGCGTAGCCTTTAGGGCATTCGGGATCGACACTCCTGAGCTTCCGGCCAACGCCGATGCAGAGCAAATACAGGTCTATGCAGATGCCGTCAAGGCTGCCAATGGTTCCTGGGAGGCCATTGCGTCCGTAGTGCTTTCTGCATTGGGGTTCCTCTGGGGCTTGTACGGAAGGGTTGTCGCCGAAACCAAGGTCACATCGTAATATTTTTTAAACAAGCCCACTTCGGTGGGCTTAAAACTTGGGATATATGAAGTATGTATCTATTCTTATCGCATCCGTTATCGTAGGCGTTATGGCCTACTCGACATTTGATCCCGCAATGTCATTCGGGAGAGCGCCAATCGGTAACAAAATCGCGGGGTGGTTGTGTCTTTTGGGAGCAGCAGGTTTTTTGGTTGCAAGCGCAAAGGATTTGATTTTCCCCAACGCCGAGAACGGCAACCGGGCGAACTGGGCAAAAATTGTAATCACCTACGCCTTGCTTCTTTTAACTCTTCTTATCCTCGGCGTATTCCATTCCGGCGCACTCGGGACTACGACAAATCCAATCAATTGATCCAAGTACTCGCTATATACATTCTCCCGCTGGCTTTCGTGTTAGCCTTTGCCGCATACACGAAGTATCAAATTATTGACGAAGATGATGGTGCGGGTTGGACGCATAGCGAGACAATGTGGCATAGATGCGGTCTTGTAATGAGAGCCTGTGTTGCATTAATGGGGCTGGCTTGGGTACTCCTACCTGCGCCTCCTGTAAAGCACTACCTGCTATCGGCTGGCATCTGCGCCGCTGCTTTTGATATCGGCATTAATCTTTTCAGGGGGAGGCCGATTTTCGACGTAGGGCAAGGTGGTAGTGACGCAAGGATTGGGAAGTGGAAATGGGTTGGTTATGTGATTTATTTTATAACGGTCGTATTGATTTTTTATGGATCATCTTGGTGGAGTTAAATTCTTCGGCTTTACAGTTGGGCTTTGGATGTTGCAGGCGTTAACTCTGTCCAACGTGGCGTCGATAGCCACCATCCTTGCCGGACTTGGGACAGCCGCGTTCCATATCTACTCTCTTTATCGCAAGGTCCAAGACGACCACAAGCGCAAACAATGAGGGACATTAAATACATAGTGATTCATTGCACGGCGGGTAGCCAGAGGCAGACCGTTGAAAACATCAGAGTCTGGTGGAGAAGATTGGGCTGGAGAAGGGTCGGATACCATCGCCTGATCGCTGCCGATGGAACGGTCCATAATTTGGCGGACTACTCTCAAGTAACTAATGGCGTTGCGGGGTTCAATGCTAATTCAATTCACATCGCGTATATGGGAGGAGTTTCACCATCTGGCAAGGTGGAAGATAATCGCACCGACGCCCAAAAAGAGCAGATGGAGATACTTGTTCGTGAACTCCACGCCCAATACCCCAATGCGATTATACAAGGACACAGGGATTTCTCCCCAGACAAAAATAGAGATGGGTTCATTTCCAGGAACGAATGGATGAAGGCTTGTCCATCATTTAGCGTCCGGGAATGGCTTTCAGAAATAGGTATCACAAACAAAACCAGTTAGCGATGCCAGAACTCGTCGTCCTCGTAGCCTTTCTTTTTGCGCTTTTGAAGATGACGATATGGGTGGTAGATGCTGGCGGTAAAAAAAAACAAATGGAAATGGGAAAGACTAAAAACCTCTTACTGGTTGTATTATTCATTGCTGTTGTAGTATTGATGTTCCTGCTTTCACGAGGATGTAGGTCCTCACCTTCGGCAGACAGTCACAAAAAAACACTGGACTCTTTGATCGCCGCGAACGCAGAGGCGAATCGTGACTTTGGATTCCGCATCGACTCCCTCACACATGAGGTCCAGGACAAGGATACCGTTATTAAAACGCTCCATGCCCAGGCCAAGTCTTGGCAGAAGGCGGCCAGGGATCAGGCGGACACCGCGAAGGTGTATGTCAATTTATACAGGATTGCCAAGCAAGAACTTGATACGTCTGCCATGCTTACTAATTGCGATGAGTTGGCTAATCAGTTTGAGACAATATACCACAGTTATGTTGGATACATGAGTTTGTCGGACAGTTTGAATTCCGCCATGTCGCAGAGTATTGCCACCAGGGACACCTTAATCAAGACCCTCAAGGCCAAGGACAGTGTCAATACTAAGACCATCAATGATCTCAGAATCAATTACGGCAAAAAGATTGTTGACTACGCGAAGCTGGAAAGAAAGAGAGCAGGAGGTAGATGGATTGATCGTGGCTTAGGGCTGGGCGCAGGGGTTATTATTACCAGCATACTCAAGAAGTAATATGGCTTCGAACAACGGACACTTTGATATAGCTAAAGAGTATGTGCTGGCTTACCCAGTAATCGCAGACACAAATCAGACTCAATTGGCCCGTTTACTTTTCGAGGAAAGAAGCGACACCTTTACTTCTGTAGAAAATGCCAGGGCGTCAATTAGAATAGTTATGGGGAGTGCCGGGAATCGCAACCGGAAGGCTATTGCGCGGAAGGATTTATTTCGACCCATGAAATATGATTACAGACCAAATAAAAAAGTTATGGAGAAGGCGGGGGCAAAGATTCTGATCTTAGATATAGAGACGGCTCCGATTCGGGGTTGGGTTTGGTCGTTATGGAAGCAAAATGTTGGCATCAACCAGATCGATAAAGACTGGTTTATGTTCACTTGGTCAGCCAAGTGGTTATTTGATAAGAAGGTAATGAGTGATAGACTCACTAAAGAGGAAGCCCTGAAGCAGAGTGACAAAAGGATCGTTAAAGGGATATGGAAGCTGCTTGACGAGGCTGACATAGTTATCGCGCATAACGGAGTCCGTTTTGACATCCCCGCCCTCAATACCCGCTTTCTCATGCATGGCATGAAGCCTCCATCGCCGTATGTTCAGGTCGATACTTTGAGGGTGTTTCAGAAGCAGTTCCGGTTCTCATCAAATAAGCTGGCCTACATCAACAAGGCTCTGGGGTTAAAGGAGAAAATAGAAACCGGGGGCTTTGAGCTATGGTCTCAATGCTACGCTGGCCACAACCCGTCACTAATTGCCATGGAGAAGTACAATATCGGTGACGTAGTGGCCCTGGAGGACCTGTATCTGCTGATCAGGGCCTGGATTAAGCCGCATCCCCCGGTATCGATTTATATCCTCGATGGTGAGACCAGGTGTCCTACCTGCGGATCCAAGGACCTGCAGAACCAAAAGGGAGGGGATTACGTTACCCAGGTTAACGTGTTTGAGACCGTCAGGTGCAAGAGCTGTGGGGCAGTAGCCAGGAAGCGGAAGTCGTCTGTCAAGGTTCACCAGAAAGAGACCTTATTAATCTCTGCCGCGAGATAAAACGCATTAACCATGAGCGAAGAAACACAAAGCGAGGACCTTATACTTGAGGCGGCGGAAGTCGAGACCCAGTATATTGACTCCCACCCGCTCACCCCATCGGTGAGCCTGATGCTGAGGATTATCAGTAGTCAACTCGACATTGTCGAGGAACTGTCCATGCCATTGGATGAGGAGTCTAAGGCCCCGCTGTACGATGACTTGCACATTGACAAGCTGGTGATCTGCAAGGCAGCTTTGAAGGTTATTCGCAGAATGCAGGATCGTTTGTTGAAAATGACAATTAACATACCTTTGGACGACAGGCTGATGACTATTACGAAAACCAATAAAGAATTTAGTCAACCACAAGTCACCGATACGGACGAAACCCAAGCTGAGTAAGGGTTTTTCGATTCTTGTCGGGACCGCTCCCTTACGCTGCATTTACGCTGTAATAGGCTTGAATGCAGCGTTTTTGTTGGGGATTGGCTTACATATAATTTTTGTATTTCGTGAGTATATTGTATCTTGTGTCAACTATTTGTCAACCCAAGTGACAATTTTGTCAACCGAACCAAATTACAGTATATGATTACCTTCTACCTCAAGGACCCGACCCGGACAGAGTCCCCCATCATGGCCCAGGCCACCTGCAGCGATGGCCGGATCCGGAAATCAACTGGCAAGATGATCCGTACCGACTGGTGGGAAGATGGCTGGGTTAAGATGAAAGGACTCAAGGGTGAGGACCGGAACAACGCAGAGGCCATTGAATCGTACCTCAGGTTCATCAGGGCTGCCGTAGACGACCTGGCGCTAAAGAAAAAGGTCAATAACCTGCCCATGTCAAAGGTCCACATCGACACCATCTTATCCGGTAAGGGTGCAACCACAAATCTTGGTTTCCTGGAACAGTACAAAATTCTGATCGACAAGGTTAATAACGGCGAGATCCTCACCAAAGAGAACGACACCTACTCTCCGAACACGACCAAGACCTGGAAGAATACCTTGGCTATTTTGAAAAAGCACTTCCCCGAAGACATCTGTGTCGATGACATCACCATCCACCACGTTGAGGAATTCGTTGCAAAGCTGAACCGGAATGGTGAGGCCAAGAATTACATTGGCGTACAGGTCAAGAACTGGAAGCAGGCCATGAAGCTATTGCATAAGACAGGGGTGTCGAATAACCTGGTTTATCTCCTCGATGAGTTCAAACCCAGATTCGAGGTCGTAGCCAAGACTTACCTGACCGATGCAGAGGTTGCCAAAGTTCTGGCGCTGGACCTCTCGGGGTCCCCGTACCTTGATCACATCAGGGACAGGTGGCTGGTTATGTACTGCACAGGCCTCAGAGTCTCAGACAGCCGCAAGCTGGTCCTTCAATACTTCGACGAGGACTTTATCACGATGATGAACGAGAAGACCGGGAAGGTGGTCGTAATCCCCTTCCACGCCATTATGATCGCTGTCTTGGATAAGTATAACGGAACCCTGCCCCCAAATCTCCATGACGTAGTCATCAACAGGGAGATCAAAATCATTGGCAAGATGGCCGGGCTAATCGACAAGTTTACCTTTGCCGAGACCAGGGGTGGTGTAACACGCCAAGTTACGAAGCAGAAGTGGGAGCTGTTGACCTGCCATACGGCCAGGAGGAGCGTGACCACGAATATGCAGAAGGCGAATGTGCCGTTTGAGATCGGTGGCGGGATGCTGGGCATGAGCCGGAAGACATGGGACCATTACAACAAGGCGACTCCTATGGATAAGGCGAGGGTTCTCAAGGAACACGCCTTCTTTAAACGATAGCAAAAGCCACCTCAAGGGGCGGCTTTTGTTTTAATCATCTTCTCTAAAATCCCCATCGGCGTCACAATGCGGAGGTGGGTATCCATGCTTCCTTATCCCCCAGTGTCGCCAAAATCTGTTCCAGACCTTAAACAAGAATTCCAGAACACAGGAGAGCAGGATCAAAAAGCCAAAGAAAGTCCAAAACGAAGACAGTGCGAGTTTGATTAGTTCTATCATGTTTTCTTGTTTATGCTTGTTCTGTGTATTCGTATTGTCGTGTGAACGTGTTGTACCTGTATGATGATCGACCCAGGCTCCCCAGCCAGGACCGCTTAACTTTCTGGCGGTGGACATCTACGATCCCGGTCTCGTAATCCCTCCACAACGTGAAGCCGTCATCAGTCTTATTGAAGAAGTGTGCCGAACCCGATATATGGTACAGGGTGGGGATTTCAAATTTGCCGTTTTCCTTTTTCAATTTCGTAGGGTGTGCAACGAGTATAAAATGAACGCCATAGGTGGCACAGAAGACTTTGATTTTAGTCAGGCACTCATTAATGTACTGCGTCTCTGACTGATTCCCTGTCTGCCTGGATTCAACATAGTTCCAGGGATCCAAAACCACACCCTTGATCCCCTTCTGCAGCACAAGCTGTCGGTACTTATCGAGCAGCCCATCGATAGTGAGGTCTGCCTCATCAACCTTGACAAAGAAGTAGTGATCATCGATCATGCCCAAGGCTTGGTGATACTCATCCTCAGTCATCCTGTGTTCCTTATTGTGCCGGAACTGAACGGTCTTGCCAATCAGTTTCTCCGCGATCAAAGCCATATGCATGGACGATGGCTGCGTTTCAAAAGCCGTGACACCCCACTTCCACCCATGTATCCTCGTCATGTTAGCCATGATCAGGTCAACGAACTCAGACTTGCCGGACTGGGGCGCGCCAGTTACGGTGATCAGATGTCCGCTCTGGGAGTCGAACTTGAGATCGAATCCAGGGATGCAGACATCCAGCCCCTGGGGTGGCCCCTTGTGATACCAGTCCAAGACCTCGTCGAACTCATCCTCCAATGTCGTGATGCCTTCAACCGGGAACTGGGTGGCATTGGCGTATACGTCACGCACCGCCTGCTTGCCATGCTTCATCAGCACCTCGTTCATATCCTTACAGCCGTCTGGATAGTGTACCTTCCAGCACCTGTGTTTGCCCAAGCGCCTGGCCAATTCCTCTCTCAGGGCGAGACCTGGCTCATCATCATCGGTTGCGAGTATGATCTTGGTCAGACCCTCAAACGACTCCCAGCAGTTGTCTAAATACTCCAGCTTGACGTTGCCGGAACTCGATGCGCCATTGGGTACGGATACGGAATTGTAGACGGCACATTCGATGTTGGTTAGGCAATCCATCTCACCTTCTACAACAATGCCCTCTCTTTCGTCGTCCAAAGCATCAATGTTGTAGAAGATCAGTTCCGACCCCCCATTCATCTTGAAGTTCTTATACGGATCGCGGAACTTGATGTTGACGAGTTCGCCACCCCTCATATAGTTGAAGCAGATGACCTGATCAGATTTAACGTCAGGGCGCTGGGGCATCCATTCCCACGACTCGGTCACGTTTGCCCTGAGCAGGGTGTCGTTAGATATCCCCCTGGTCTCAAACCATTTCACTACTGGGTCAGAAACCTTCTGGATCCTGGCCAAGGGTTTAGCGTACTCTTTTTTCTCGTTTGGCTGTCTTCTCAAAGCAGTTCCTTTATATTCGCAGGGGTGATTGTGACACCGGAACATCCCGGTTTTGATGTCAACAGAAAGAGACCTGTCGCTCTTGTGTTTCCTGGAGTCGTGACACTTTGGACAGAAAGTCTTCCCGCCCCTTACGTCACGGGGATTGATCTCATATTTATCCCAGTCAAAAATCATATGACTACCCCATTCCCGAACTGGGAACTTGACGGTGAAGATAAATTAGTCTTCTTCTGGTACTGCTTGGCGTTGAGTATCCAGCGCTCTATGCCAGCGAATGCTGCGGTGCGCTTGATCGGGATTTCGTCCTTCTCTACCTTGAACAGGCAAAACTTTCGGATCTCGTCATTGACCCACCCATCCAAGGGTATGGACGCCCTCATGCAGATGGACTCAAGTAGGGTCCGGTTAGCCGTCAAGGCTTTCTCAAGCTGCTCTTGGTCGGTGAAAAAGGAGTTGTCGAATCTCTTGATATCATCCATGAGTTCCTTACGCTTCTCAGCGTCCTCAGGGAAGAACTTCTGGGCAATAGATAATGGGGTTAACATCTTCCGTACATTTTAGGGTGAGTAATTTACAACATTTCTGCAATACGAGGCGCAAAAAAAATTACAGCCTTCTGGATTCGGCCAGAAGTTTTTCAAACTTATCGCTTAGGCCCAGGGTCTTGAACTCTACAGCCATGGTGCAGAATAGTTCTGTCAGTTGCTTTGACATGGTATCAGGCCTGGCGACATCGTGCGCGATGACTATTTTCAGGATGTCTTTATTGATAGCATCCACCAAGTCTCTTTCAAATGATTTATTGCCGATCATTTTTTATGTTTTCTTTCCTCAGCCTTTCGTTTTCGGCTTGGAGTTTATGGCATGCTACTGATGCATCATTTAGTTTCCACTTCAACTCCTCCACCTCCTTTTCTTTGGCGGCGAGTTGATTGTTATACTCTGTACATTTTGTACGC
>Ga0315903_10006138_pt1 | contig 15442 bp, 12 predicted proteins | sample LakEriMetagenome_7_FD_203524 | JGI IMG/M metagenome (GOLD analysis project Ga0315903, IMG submission 203524) | Freshwater fungal communities from buoy surface, Lake Erie, Ohio, United States - Buoy 2 MA119 | ecosystem: Environmental > Aquatic > Freshwater > Lake | place: USA: Lake Erie, Ohio...
GTACGAGTATCGGCACAAGGTTCAACAACATAGGCTACATTGAGCCTATAACAACGAGTGGTACTCCGAGGCTGGACTACTACACCAGTAGTGGAGTCCCGGGGTGTCCTGCGCTCCTTGTGGAGCCTTCGGGGACGAATGTGTTGTCATACTCCGAGGACTTTAACAACGCTGCGTGGGGCAAAAGTGCAATGACAGTTTCAACGGGAACAACGGCTGTTTTTACTGCCCCCGACGGAACAACGAATGCCGATAAGATTATTGCAACAACCGCAAGTGGTGTAGCTCATAGCCTTCAGAGGACAGGTCTTACAAGTGCTGCTTACACTTTTAGTGTATTTGCAAAAGCTGGCGAGGAATCTGTTATCAGTCTATGGCTAAGAGGCAATACTTTTAGAGCTGAATTTAATTTGGTTAGCGGAACTATCTCTACAAGTACTGTCACTTCTTCAAGGATTGAAAATTACGGAAATGGATGGTATCGTTGCAGTGTTTATGATTCTACGGCAGGCACAACAGCGGCTGTATATGGGCGAGATGGAGGTTCATACGCTGGAAATGGCGTAAATGGTTTCTACCTATGGGGCGCACAGGTAGAAGCAAATTCCGTCCCAACCTCCTATATACCTACCACCACCGCAACGGGAAGCCGAAGCGCAGATGTGGTATCCGTGAGCGGAGCGGTCAGTGGAAGCATCGGACAGACCGAGGGGACGATTTATCTTGATTTTAGCACCATAGTTGGTACAAACTCAAATGTGATATTTACTTTAGGCGATTCGGGTTCTGGCCAAAACCGCTTGAGAATACTTGGAAATCCTGGAAGAGAATTAAGGTTTCTTTTTCAATTAAACGGAGGCGCAATCCAATATGACTTTACAAGGACAGGAGCAGTTACTTCTTTGACTGACTTTAAGATTGCGATAGCTTACAAGAGTGGCGATATAGCTGTTGCTATAAATGGAGTCTTGGTAAACACAGCCTCAAGTGGATTAACCTTTAACGGCCCACTTAACTCTGTTGAGTTATCAGCGGCTACGGTAGGGTTTTTGACTCAGAGGTATCGTGCTGTGGCTCTACACACCACCCGCCTAACGAACGCTGACCTTGTGCTCCTCACGCTGCCTGGCAACAACACTTATCTGCCACAGGCTATATGGGACAACTACTTGTCAAGACCTGGGAACACAGAAGTACCCGATTGTTTGTACACAAGACACGCTGACCTTTTAGACGTATGATTATACTCCCAAGCTTAGAGATTGTCCCTGCGAAATACAACGTCAGTACGAATACACTGCTGTCTCAGATTCCTATTGATGGGACGGGAGACTTTACGGTTACACGTGCTACGACTCCAACTGCGGATCGGTCCACAAGGGTCAACGCCTTGGGTTTTATCGAGGCCGTTGCAAACAATTTACCTCGCTTGGATTACCCAATCGGGGGCGGTTGTCCTGCTTTGCTTGTAGAACCGAGTGCGCAGAATCTTTGCTTGTATAGTGAGAATTTCGGAACATTTCCATGGAATCCTTTTGATGTTGCGATTACCGGCAACGTGACTGGAACACTTGACCCGGCGGGAGGCAATACGGCTGACCAAATATTCGAAACGGCTGTGTCAACAAATCACTTTTTGGCACAGACGACAACTACTACCGGTGGTATTACCTATGTCGGTAGTGTTTTCTTAAAGAAAGCCGTAGGATCGCCCGACTGGATGCAGGTCGCTTATTCAACCACTGGTTTAGGTGGATTTGCCAATTTTAATCTAACAAGTGGAACGGTTGGAAATGTTGGCGCAGGCTGTACTGGTAGAATTGAAAACTACGGCAATGGATGGTACCGATGTACATTGGTTCAAACAGCATCCGTAGGTGGTACAAGTGGTGGTCCTGTAATTGTTTTCACGAACAACACAAACCCTACTGCTCGTTATGTCAGCTACTTAGGAAGTGTGGCAACTAGCATTTATGCTTGGGGCGCACAACTTGAAACAGGCCAGATTGCCACCTCCTACATCCCAACGGTAGCATCTGGCATTACCCGCGCTGCTGATGTAATCACAGACACGACTGCGAGTGGAGTTATAGGGCAGACCCAGGGGACGATTTATGCGGAATTTGAGCATACGAGCAACACGGCTGAACGGAGGTTAATTGCGTTGAGTGACGGGACTTCAACAAATAGGATTTTTATTTGGGCGATTAATAATATCTTATATGCCCAAATTCAAACGAACAGTACGATTATTGCTAATTCTATACCATCGGGGTATAACAAAGTAGCCTTTGCGTATCAGCAAAATGGAGTGAATGGCAATTTGTTTACAAGCATCAACGGAGGTGCGGTTGTCAGTGGAACATCAACAACCTATCCGTCGACATTAAGCCGAGTGGCTCTTGGAAATACGGAAAATGTTGGTGGAACTTTCCAATGGAATAACCGAATCCGTGCCGCAGCTCTCTACCCAACGCTCCTAACAAACACGGAGTTAGCGCTCCTCACATCACCTTACACTAGCTATTCAAGTATGGCTTCAGCATTATCATATACACTAGGATGAGTACACCAAGCATAAAAGTAGGACAAGGGAACTGGGGTATCAAGGCATTGAACCTTCTTGGTTACGCCAACACGGATAAGAAGTTCGTTGCAAGAGACTTCACGGTTGGAAGGCTTTTGAACACCGCTACACGGGTCAACGCAAGTGGTAACATTGAGGGTGTCAACGCAAACGTACCTCGTATTGACTACTTCGGAGGACAAGCTAGTTTGCTTGTGGAGCCGATTGCGCAGAACTTGCTGTTGCAGAGTCAAGACTTTAGCACGACTTGGGCTCCCCTAACAGGTGGCACGGGTGTAAATCCTGTCATAACTACAAATGCTGTTATTTCTCCTGATGGCACACAAAACGCTGAAAGAGTTGTTCTCAATAGGGGAGCCGAGAATGATTTGGATGACCAAAGCACATTGCAACAGAACATCACAATAGCGACATCGGGTGCTTACATTTTTAGCGTTTATGCTAAAGCATCTACGGCAGGAGATGTTGGCAAGCAGGTTTTTATTAGGATTGGATTTGCTGGAACATTGACGCCAATTACTTTAACCGCAAATTGGGTTAGGTATTCAAGGGCAGAATCCTCTGTTACAAGCGGTTCTCAAACAGTTCAAATTGGCAATCGTGGTACGGTTACGGCAGGCAATTCTGTAAGCGTTGATTTATGGGGAGCGCAAGCAGAATCCGGATCTGTCGCAACATCCTACATCCCCACCACTACTGGCTCTGTCACTCGCAACGCAGATGTGATTTCTTTGACTGGTGTTGCTGGGTTGATTGGACAGACGGAGGGGACGATTTATGCGGAGGTGGATATTCGGTCGTTTAATAATGTTGGATTTTTTGCGACCATTAGCGATGGAACGGCCTCAAATTTATTGGGCATTTACAAATTCACAGATGGCAAGATTTACTTTGACAGAATAAGCGCAACGCAATCAGCAACAACCACCGCAGGAAGTAGTGCAACATATACCGCACCAACTATTCTAAAAATCGCCATTGGCTACAAATCGGGAGAAACATTGATGTATATCAATGGTGTTGCAGCAACTGCCCAACAAACGGCAACATTTACATTTGGCACACTTACAAAGGTCAATATCGGTTCAAGCAGAAGTGATGGCACTATCCTCAACGACCGCATCCGTGCAGTATCAATCTACCAAACTAGACTACCGAACACCACAACAGACGGCTCACCTTCACTTCAATCAATAACCACTTTGTAAGATGGACTTCCCTATCTCTGAAACCATTACCGCAGTCGTAGCAGCCGTTGTAGGTTGGATCACCGGTGGTAAAGTACAGAAAGAATCCGCAGAGATTCAGAACGCCAAGGAGATTATGGCGATGTGGAAAGAAACCGCTGAAGCTCATAAAGAGGAGATAGAAGCCCTACGCAAGGAGATTACCTCCCTGCGAGAGAAACTCGACGAGATGGAGAACCACATCCGTAAGATCGAGGCAGAGAACTTTGAGCTGAAAAAACAACTCGGCAAAGGACTATGAACCTGGACAACCTGTCAATACCCGATAAGGTAAAGCAGGAGCTGTGGTCCGTGATGTCTAAGTTCGGGATAAGAACCCCCGAACGACTCGCTCACTTCCTGGGACAATGCCACCACGAATCGGGTGGCTTTAGATTGGTCCGGGAGAACCTCAACTACTCCGAGAAAGCACTCCTCAAGACCTTCCCCAAGTACTTCAAAGGGAAAGACCCTAAGCCTTATGTCAAGAACCCCGAAGCGTTAGCCAACTATGTCTACGCCAATAGGGGTGGAAATGGCTCAGAAGCCTCTGGAGACGGTTGGAGACACCGAGGTAGGGGTTACATCCAACTTACACTCAAGAGCAATTACAGGGCCTTTGACGCCTTCGTAGACGAAGACATCTTAGCGAACCCCGACCTGGTAGCTACCAAGTACCCCCTGCTCTCAGCGGCTTGGTTCTGGGATACGAACCGGATCAACAGCCTGGCAGATGCCGGCACGGACTTTGATGACGTCGCTAGAGTCACCAAGAAGGTCAACGGAGGCCACCATGGCCTACACGAAAGGGTTATCCTAACACATCGTTACCTCTCCGAGCTGTCGTCCACGGGAACTTAACCAACCATTGGTTGGTTATTGTATTGACTAAACGACAATACAATGTTTAACGAAGAAGACGACTTGTTGCCCGAAGAGATGGATCTCATTGAGCAGGATGATGACGATGATGACGATTTTGACGCTATTGACGAAGAATGGTTCAAGAAGCTCGAGAGCATGGAAGTCCCTGCTTGTGACATGGAGAACCCCGAGGATTGCTTAAACTGCGGATCATGAAAAAAGTTGACAAAGCAAAGATGCCTTGCAATAGTCCAAGGCCCTCCACCAAAGCCGGAAAGAAGAAGATGGTGAAAGCCTGTTCTGGCGGTAAGGAGAAACTTATCCATTATGGCGCCGAAGGATACGGCCATAACTACAGCCCTGCGGCTCGTAAGTCATTTCGGGCAAGACATAGTTGTGATACAGCAAGCGATAAGCTTAGCGCTCGTCATTGGGCTTGTAAAGACCTTTGGGCTGGACCTGGAGGTAGTAAGAAGGCATCACCAAGCAACAGAAAAGGCAAGTACTAATGAAATGTTCATCATCTTGTAAGTGCAAGTCTTGCTCCGGAAAGAGCAAGAGCGCTCGTTATTACGAAGAGAACCACGAAGCGAGGGAGAAGAAGAAGGATTACGACACCAAGTACCACTCTAGCAAGGAACGCGTTGAGTATCGCACGGAGCTCAACAGAAAGAATCGTGAGATGGGTAGCAAGAAAGGTGACGGCAAGGACGTATCCCACACCAAGAAGGGAGGCTTTGTGTTAGAGAATCAATCTAAAAATAGAGCTAGGAACCGAGGCAAGAAATGATTAGGGATCCATTCCGCTTCTACCGGGTAGCCCCACCTGCCCCGACCTATGGGCCGGTTGAGTTGCCTATGGTAGATGTTCAGTCTTCCCTCCCAAGCGACTTTGTCGCTAACAGGGTTAGGCAAGGTGGAGCATCCTTTATGCGCCCGGTTGTTGGCCTTATGGGCCAACCTCAGAGGGATATGGTGGAGATGTTTACGGGCGTTGAACAAACTCCTTCTGAAGCGATGGGAATATCCAACCCCATTGGAGCATTCTTGACTGATGCGGTTTTGGATCCTCTCAATGTCGGAGTAACTAGTATTGGAGGCGCAATGATGCGTAATTCCATAAAGAATCCATTTAAAGATTTAGCCGCTTGGGCATTACCAACTCCGACTCCAAGGTCAAGAGTATTGCTCCCACAACGAAATCCCGTCCGAGGTTATTCATTCCTAACTCCGGGAGGACAGATACCTCCAACGCCAGGAGGTTGGGTTCGAGGCGAACCAATGGTTAACTCCGGAGTTTTTAGTACGCGACAACCTAACAATTTAAGAACTCAAGCTGATGAGGATTGGTTTAGGCAATTCAACCTTGCTAGGTATGGAACTGAAAATCCAATTATTAATAAGTCTAATGCAGATAAAGCAAAAGCCATACAATTAATGCCAAATAGCAAGTCAGAAATTGAGTCAATGGCTGACGATGAGTTTAGGAAAACCGTCGTAAGTTTAGACAAGAATGACTATAAATTAGCCGCGGCTCCTGACGACAAGGAGGTTGCTCAATATATGTTGGGCAAAAATAAAGTCAAAAGAATTCCAGTTACGGATTTTATTGATAGATTTAATTCAGATTTACAAAGGTTAAACGAAGAGATTGTTCCTAAACTCAATCGATCTGGGGTTAGTTATGAGTTTTTGCCAATGAAAGGCCAAGGGGGTGATTGGGGCGAAATTGGAGTAAAAAGCGTTGGGCCAGACGGGAAAGAAATAGTAAGAGGCTGGAACATTAGGATTAACCCTGGGCTTTTTGGCGGCGAAGTTCAGAACATTGCAGGAAAGGATTATATGGATGCAATACCTGGCATTCGCATGACAAATACAGGAGAGGGCGTTATTGACCCTAAGTCATACACTCCCGGGTCTAATGCCTATGCCGCCTTAAATGATTATTTAAAGTCTATGCAACTAGGAAGGGTATCGTCTGGCAGAAGCGGTCTAAGCGACAAAGGCTTAAAGGCTTGGAAAACACATATCGAAAAAGGTAGAGCGATAGGGTTTATGAATGACATTAATAGAGGAATGGATGGAGATCTTTTCGCCTTGATGAGGACTATGAATCCATACATTGCGCCTACATTTGGAGCAGGATATGGTATTGGGAATTACTACAGAGACAACAATAGATAATGCTACGAGATCCATTCCGTTTCTACCAAGTTCCTCCTCCTGCTACAACATATTTTGGTGGGACGCTTCCAACGGTTAATGTTAGGGCGTCTTATCCAGGCGACTATGTTGCAAATGCTGTAAGGCGTGGTGGGTCTAAATTTTTAGGAACGGCTCTTGGCTTTATGGGTCAACCACAAAGAGATATGGTTGAGCTATTTACTGGCGTTGAGCAGACACCATCGGAAGCGTTTGGTATAACAAACCCTGTAGGGTCTTTTTTAACTGACGCTTTCATAGACCCCCTCAATGTCGGTGTAACTAGTCTTGGTGGCCTAATGATGCGTAACTCTATGCGGAGACCGCTTATGACGTTGGGGCGTAAACAACTTAGACAAAACATCAATGACGTAATTCCTGGAAGTTCATCGCAATTAGATGACGCCGCAGGTGGTGTTCCAAGGCAGGAAGTACTTGACTTTATTGCGGGATACGAAAAAATGCTGTCAGATGCAGGGGCGGTTGATCCTTCTTCAACTAGATCTTTAGCGGAAAGGCTTTCAAGAAAATTCAATAATTCAAGGTACAACAGAGAAAAGATACTCCAATTTAGGCCATACGAACAAGGTCAAGCTAAACCAAAAGGTGTGTCAACAGAAGACTTTGAGTCAATGAAAAGAACAGTTGAGGTTCCAATTAAAGGAAAATTCTCCGACGTTAAGTTAGACGCCAACGACAAACCGATTTTTAATGTTGAGCCTGTAAGGATGAGCACTCCTCCTATAAATTTTGTGTCTGATCCTAATGTCGATAACATTATGATATCAAGAAACCCAAAACTTGCTGATGAGTTGTTATCTAGGTTTGGTAAGTCATCAATAAACTCTTATTTTGACAACAATCCCTCAAAAGCGATTTATTATAGCGATAATCCACTTACAGATATTGGCTTAAGTCCCCACTTGAGTTCTCCTTTCCAAAGAGTTGGACCTGGGAATAAGTATGGAAGAGTGCTTAGAGCAGACGATGGAACTTCTGACTTTCTTGTCAAGACAAATCAAGGATATGCAGATGGCATTTACGTCAAAGATAAATCGGCGGTAAATCTTAGGGATTTATCTCAATCAATGTTCCACGAACTTGGGCATGCTAGAGCATCAAGGTTACAGCCAACAAAAGAAGAAATTAAGGTTTTGGCAAACGCTTGGGATAAAATTCTTATTGGGTCCAATGGCAGAAAATATGGTTCATCATATAGGGGTGGAGCCGAATTGGAATCTCATCAGGCCCAACTTAGAGCCTATCTGAATGATTTTAATGGGGAAAGAGTATACACGGATAAGGACATCCCAGAAATAAAAAAAGCTGTTGCATCAATCGTTGATAGCGGTCAGATAGATGCTGACTCTGGATACGCAGGTAGATGGTATGGCAAGAGTGGTTCAAAAGAGTTTGACGAAGAAATAAACTGGAAAGGGTTGGTCAATGCTTTGAACAAAATAGGATTTGCCGGATTCACTGGGGCAACATTAGCGCCCAGCATTTCTGAATACTATAATTCAAGAAATCCAAATGCAGATTTATCCATCGGAAGCGTTTATACCCCAAGAAGAATTCAGTAGTATGAAAGACGCCTGCTACAACAAAGTCAAAGCACAGTACGATGTATTCCCGTCTGCTAGGGCTAGTCAGGCCATTGCCAAATGCCGCAAGGGTTCTGGATCGGTCCGTAAGACCGAGAAAGGTACTGAGCTGAAGAGATGGCAGAGCGAGAAATGGGTGGACCAGAAGACGGGCAAAGCCTGTGGTGCCGGTGGGAAGAACGAGTACTGCCGTCCCACGAAACGAGTATCCGAGAAAACCCCCAAGACTTCCTCAGAGATGTCTTCAGCCGAGAAGAGAAAGAAGATCTCCGAGAAGGAACGCGTTGGTATGGGAGCAAGAGTAAAGCCAATTAAACGCAAGTAATATGCCACTCAAGAAAGCCAGAGGAAAAGGAGAGAAAGCCATTCAGAAGGCTGTATCTGCCAACATCCAAGAACTCACCCGGGCCAACAGGGAGAAGCCTGCCGGTAAGAAACGTAGCGAGAAACAAATTGCAGCAATCGCTTACTCAGCTGCTAGAAAGAAATGACACTAGACTCCAACACCAAGCACTACCTGGTCCACGGATTGTGGATCGTCGTACTCCTGTTCTCCCTACAAACATGCATGCAGGAGAGAGAGCGTAGGAAGGAAAAAGAAGCCTTCCTGGAGGCCGTCCAGGACAGCGCTGTACACTACAAGAAGATTGGAGATGACCTATACGCCCAGAACGCTCTACGGAGCCTCACAATCGACGAACTCAAGCGTAGCAATGTCAAGGGTAAGGAAGAGGTAAAGAAGCTCACCAAGAGGCTCTCTGAGGCTAAAGCGTTTGTTGATGTCTTGGTAGTCCATGATACGATACGATCCGTAATTGTACGCAATGATACGATTCCCGGTTACTTCGCTTACTTGGATTCTTGCTTGGCTCTGTCCGTAGCAAACGATAGCATTACCTACCAATTGGCGCCATTGAGGCTACAGCTTGTTCAGCACCGATATGGTGACTTGGTTGTTGCTTCAGCGAAGGTGGATGGATGTGGCGTAGTCACGAAGATTTCCGGGTTCCACGTAGAACAACCCAAAAAGAAGTGGTACGAAAACACCGTACTAGTGGGGATACTCGGCTTTACAGCCGGCGTGTTTGCTACTTTACGATAGTGAAAGATAGTTCCACCTGTATGCCCAAGACATGGGCCAAAGCCATCACGTCTTTTTGCGAAGCATAGTTCTTGTTCTCCCTATCAAAATAGGGCAATGTCATGTACTTCTGTATTCGAGCATAATCTAATTCGTGCTCATTGCAAACACGATGCAACGATGTTTGCTTTCTTTTTATCTGAAGGTTTATGAGCTGTCTTAGTCTGCTATTGCTACGCAATATGCAGTACTTGAAAGACTTGATGTCTATTCCGTCTTCCTGCATATCACTCAATGAGTTCTTTGATACGCTTTACCTCACTGGCAGAGAACAAGGTTTGATTGGCATTTGCGCTATCAAGTTTTAGGAGGTACTCTTGCCTTTCGAGGTTGTTTTCGAAAGAGTTGATCTTCTTGGCGATTTCTTCAACCTTGGTTTGAGAAGACATCCTTCCGTAATCAACAAACTCTTTGGGCAATGTGCCGGCAAAATACCCTCTGTTGAAATTCTCAACAAGCGTTTCGTACTGGTCTTTTGTCAGAGAGTAATTCTTTGCGGCATACTCGGAGTATTTCTTGACTTTCTCAATAGATGCTTTCATTCCTGCTTCGTTTTGAGAAGCGGCCCTAAAGCCTAAATCCCTCATCAACTCATTGAGTTCTTTGGTGTTTTTGTCCTTGATTTCCTTTTCCTCAATTTTTGATAGAGCAGGAGTCTTACCTCTAAGCACTTGTTCTTCGTAGTTCCTTTCGGCCCATCCTTTGTTGTAGATGTCTGTTGCCCGGAGGAACCTTTCCATACCAGTGTAATCCCTTGTTGCAGTTTCAGCCGCTTGTCCATACAGATCGTATAGTCTCGCTGTTGGAAACCCTGTCCCGAATGAAATAGCGCTTGCAGCAGACTTTAAGTATTCGCCTTCTTTTGCTGCCTTGGCCGCATCCGTGAGCTGTCTCAGTTTAATAGAAACACCTGGAGCACTAGCAGAAACACTTTCAGAAAGGTTCTTTTGTAGCCTATAAAGCCTTTCAACCCCTGTGACTTTGTCAAATTTTTCGTCACTCACAAGTTCTGGAAGCAAACCTCGCATTGATCCATACAACAAAACACCGGGAGCACCAAGTCCAGACATAAGGCCACCAAGTACATCGTTAATATACTTATCCTTTAGTGCGTCCTTCTTCTTCTTTTTCTTCATATCATCCTCATCATCGTCAAACAATCCGAATAATAACTCGGGTGTTCTTGACACCAATGTGAATAGAGCGGCGTTTATCATACCGAACTGAAGGATCGTATACGCATTCCTTTGTGGTGATCCAACCCCGAGCTTCATCATCTGACCAGCAAGTATGGCTCTTCTCAACAACTGCTGGTTGGCCGTTGTAAACGAAAGCAAGAGCCGAACAAGAGGATTCTTCTGAGCATTGCTTATGAGCAAATTGTTGGATGACTGCTGTGACTCATTGGTAGCCTTATACAGAGCAAGACTGGCATCCTTGATGGATTGCGCTTCCGCGTTCTTTTCGGACATCGTCTTTATGTACTCATTGTATTTCGAGTTCTTCACAGAATCGTACAGTGGAGACCCACCAACGAATATGGATGAAAGGTCCCCTGCGGCTGTAAGCGTGTATCCGGCCTTTAGCAACTGATCAGTAATGGTCCAATAAATCGGTTGTCCCTCTTTTGTCCTCTCATCTAATTCTTTTGCGTCAATGCTAAATATTTTGCCACCAAACCTTTCCTTGACCCAAGGTTGATTTAAGATTTCTTTGATTGTTTCAGCGAAATTATTTGGGGAAAGCATTCGCCCAGTTGACTTTACGTATTCTTCGATATCCGGAGCGACAGCTGCGTAGTTAAGTGTAGCGATAGGCTGGAACACAGCCGATCTTGTATTGATGAACATCTGACCCAATACGGCCCGGTTAATCCAGTTAGATATTGCGGGGCCAATAGAAGAACCTTCTTCTGAAACGCTAAGCCTGTTTGTTACAACGCGGTTTATGTTATTCTTTATGGCTTTCGTTGCCGACTCTCCAAGTTTGTTTTCAATTAGCCTAGAAACATCTTTGCTAAATATCGCTTGAGCGTTATGAAGAACCGGCATCCTGGTAACCATGTCTATCATGCCGTTCATGTAATTGTTGTACTTGTTGGCGACATTTCCAAACTGCAACTGACCACCACCAATCCTAGAGATTACATTGTTTGACAAAACAGAGATGGCTTTTTCCTTTTGCGAAGGGTCTGTCACATCGTAGTCATTCCCAATCATTTCTTCTCCGGAAAACACGGATAAAGGAGAGTAAGGCACCGACTGAGGAATGTTGTTTGAATACACCCTGTTAAGTATTTCGATAGCCCTAGCGTTTTCTGCATCGTTCTTCGAGAACGACCCATTGGTGTTGTAAGTCCTTGTGTTGAATTTCTCTACATCGTAACCGAATGTAGATAGAGTCGGGAGAACATATTCTTGCAATACGTCTTGGTACTTTGCAGTTACTTCTTCAACGGCATCAAGCACCGGCTTGTTGCTAAGGACATAATCGATGATTTTGTTAATGTCTTCTTGGTTGTAATTAACCAGGCCTTCACCTCCTGCCCTAACCAATGCGTCTGGATCACGCAACATCATAAACACATCAATGATTTGTCCAATCGTCAGTCCATCCTCATTCGTACCTTCTGCATTATTATCACCAAGTCTAAGCACAATCGACTTTTCCTTTTTGCCTATGTCGTATCCGTTTTGCTTCAACTTTTGCGCTATGCTGTCAAACCTACCAATGGTGTTCTTAAGTTCATCTCTTTCAAAGTCGGACTTGTAGATTAGGTCGATAAAGTTCTTCTCAAACATATTGAATGCATCTTCATCGTTTGCCAACAAGGCCATTACGTTTCGCGTATCAAACAAGTTGTTTATGGCCATCGCGTTAATGCCGGACTTTAGTTTGCCAAGCAATCCTTTTTGCTTGGACGATGTGTTGGCGTTAACATCTATGGCAATAGTTGTGAATCCCTTTGCTCCAAAAAAGTCTTTCCAAGAATCGATGTCCTTTCTGTCAACCTCTTGAATCACATTCGGATCGCTATTCAACATAATGTAGAACCTAACACCAGGTCTTTGTGCTTTCTTCTTTGCAATCTCATAGCTTGAAACGGATTCAGTCAAACCTAAAGATTTGCCAACCGATATGACAGACCTTTGTCTTAGGTTCCTTGCCTGTTCATTTAGGACCTTGTTGTTTGCTATCTGCGACCTTCTTCCGCTCTTGTATATTTGGTCAATCTCCTTGTACAACTCCTTCAGCATCTTTGGGTCCATTTCCGACAAATCCTCATCGGTGAATAATTTTGAGTATGCTTTTAGGTCTGATATTGATTCCGGAGTAAGCCTTGTCTTTGCCAACTTGGCCTTTGTCTTTGTGGCCCAATTGGATGGATTAAGCCTGCTCTTTATCTTGCCGATTATCTCAGCCTTGGCTTCTTCAATGTCCTTCGCCAATAGAGCATCTCTTTGCTTTAAGGTTTTGTCAAACTCCTTTTGGAGTTTCTGACCTCTCTTATAGACTTCGGGATACTTCTGAATCAAAGCCAGGTTGAACTCCGACTTGAAATACACATTAGCCAATCTGAGCCATTCCGAGTAATTGGTTTCAAAGTATGGCTTGATAGCACGCAGTGCCGTTTCAGCCCTTGTCATTCCGCTTTCAACCAAGGCTTCTGCAAGTACACCGATGTCCTTGACTAGTTGGGCAAACCTTTCTGCATCTTGCTCTGGTAGATTCGCAATACCAAGTTTGTTCCCGTCACCGGTGACCCAATTGTTAAAGGACTTTGCTGCCTTTTGAGCAGCAGACTTTACGCCCTCTTTGCGTTGCTCAGTGGTCGTTTTTTCGGGCTTTGCTTCGGGAGTTTGTCCAAGTAGTTTATCAACCGCTTGAACAAGTTCTGGATTAGATCCGTTAGCTTTTGCTTTTTGGTATGCTTCTGCAATAATCTTGTTTCCAAAAGCTTTTTCAAACCCTTTGCTCCTTAATTTAGTTTTTGATAAATCTAATTGTGGATTATTTTCTTTAAGGGTTTGGATTAGCTTATCAGACACACCTTTGCCCCTAAATTCAGGAGCTACCGCAATGTGTTTTATACCGCCTTTTTCGTCTAATTTGACAATCCCAATAGTTACGCCATTTTCATCTTTAGCTTCTACTACATCTTTTTGGTCTATTCCTCCATATTCCCCGCGTACTATATCGTATGTTATTTTGGAATTTGGATTAATGTTTCCTCTTTGGCTTTCTCTGTTCCAGTTAGGTAGTTGCCTTTGTGTGTAGGCCAACATAGGGTCTCCTCCACTTAGGGCATCGCCTTCTCCAATCATGTCCCAATTAGCCTCTATTCCTAATTGTCTTTTTAATGGTTGCGTGTCCACCCCGTCCAAAGCCTTCGCAGTAGCATCTACCTGCGCCTCCGGCTGGGCTTGTTGTTCGCTTAATGATGATTTGTCGAATACAATGAAGTTGTCTATTCCTTCTTTCTTGATACCACGGATGTCTTCGTCTCTGAATGCTATTCCTTCATAACCCTTGTCTTTAAGGGCTGAATAGAGCTTATCAATGTCTCCTTGGCTCAAAGATGACTTAACCCTTGTGTCAAGAGCTTCGTACAAAAACAATTCGTCAAGATTGTATCCCTCTGGAAGTTTTAAGCCAAGGCTCCGGATAAGATCTCGAACCTCGCTTTCTGGAGCCATAGCGTTTTCGTTGATTTCAAACTCCAATACTGGAGCTCCGCTCATACTGCTATATTCGTTCGCTTGTTCTCTAATTGGTGAAACATATATATTTCCTTTCCCATCAAGAGTTCCAGAATGAAAAACTGTTTTTGCTTTCCGAGTGGCTTTCGTTTCTGCTTGGGCTTGTTGTTGAGTCAAATCAACCACTTTGTTTCCGTACTTTAATCCTTCGGCAAAAACTTTTGGACCATCTACTGTGGCTCTACTTGCAGACAAAACCTCTCTGCCATCTTTGTCGTAAAAAAAGTCAGTAATTTTGGGATTAAAGAATACTCTTTGTCCATTTTCAACTACTGACTCGTCCACATCATTTGACACAAAACTTCCGTCAACGGATGCCATTGGGAATTTATTGCTTTCTCCTTCTTTTATCTTTTTTGCGCCAGACTTGCTGGCCGAAAACTTAACGTTATTTACGGTTGAGGCCTTGACCATGTCGATCACATCTCCATTAAAGGTTTTGTCGTGAACAGAAAGGACTCCTTTTCTGCCGTAATCAAGAACAGATAGATTGAACCTCACTCCAACTTTTTGACCAACAACTGGTTCTCTACCCTTCGCTTTTGCGTCTTTGTATAAAACATACGACTCCATTGGCTTTGTTAGGTCAACGCTCAGTTTATCTAAAAAACCTCCGTTGTCCCAGTCGCCATCAAAGTTTTCATTTATGTATTTTACAGCAACATTTACAGCGTCAACTACTGTTTTCCCGGCTTTTACTGCAAGGATAGCTGCATCAATGGCTCCGTTATACACTAAAGCCGGTATCATAAATGTGGCCTCTCTAGCGGCACCCCTATCAATCTTGACTTTCATTGCATTCAAGGCCTTCTCCAGCTCCTTGGCAAGGGACTCCGCGCTCTTGGCACTCTTAGCCATACCTTTGATTGCTTCCTCGGTTGTTGGGGCCTTTTGCTCTGTAGCAGGAGGGGTTTCCCCCTCCTGTTCTACAGCTGTCGGAGCTACTTGCCCTTCTTGGCGCCCTTCTTCTTGAGGAACGGGGGCAGCATTTTCTCCTTGGGCTCTCCCTTCTTGGGGGGCATTGGTTTCTTGCCGTACATCTTGTTCGGTTTGAGGTT
>Ga0315903_10006139_pt1 | contig 15442 bp, 22 predicted proteins | sample LakEriMetagenome_7_FD_203524 | JGI IMG/M metagenome (GOLD analysis project Ga0315903, IMG submission 203524) | Freshwater fungal communities from buoy surface, Lake Erie, Ohio, United States - Buoy 2 MA119 | ecosystem: Environmental > Aquatic > Freshwater > Lake | place: USA: Lake Erie, Ohio...
CGCCCCTACATGCTTGACATGCGTTCTAACAAGTTCGTGTCTGGCCACGAACCACGTATCCGCGATAGCGTTGACCAGTCCACCATCCCCGGCGAAGCGGCAATTAACCCTGGCGGTCTTTGGCGTAGGTCGGCTATTTCTTGGCACGCTGGAGCAGGACAAAAATACGGTGACCGCGACGACTCTGATTCATACAGGTTCTTTTCCAGTAAGGGACTCAACCCCTGGACCCGTGGCCAACTATCACTGCTCAACGCAACGGTTAGGAACACAGGCACAAATGCCCCCACTACAAACGTCGGAAAGATTCTTGCCGTTAACGGCAAACTATTTGTAATTGATGGGACTGGCGTTTCCTATGCAACAACAGTGGGCGGCGACTGGACTGCACTTACTATGCCAGCCAGCACAACCGCCGTATATGACATAGCAACAGACGGCACTGTTTTGTTTGTGGCACTAAACGCAACGACCCCAGGTGTTTACAGTTACGACATAGCAACTCCGGGTTCTGGGACCAGAATGGTTCATGACACCCTCACAAAAATTGACTATGTGAACGGTCGCCTTATGGGCAGCAAAGAACACTACCTATACGACGCATCAACAAACGCCTACTCAAGTGGCGCAATTGCTGCTGGCGATACCCTTTTGACTCACCGCAACACATCCTTCCGCTGGGTCGGTGCCGCAGCCGGTTCTGGCTACATTTACTGCGGTGGATACGCGGGCAAAACAAGCCTTGTCTACAAAACTGTTGTTAAGACAGACGGCACCTCACTCGAAGCGGCATCTGTGGCAGCCCAACTGCCAGAAGGTGAAGTCATTACTGGCGTCTATGGCTATCTTGGTTTCATTTTTATAGGCTCCGACAAGGGCGTCCGCATGGCGACCAGCGATTCGGCAGGCAACCTAACCCTGGGCGCGCTCATTCGCACGACTGGATCGGTAGTTAGTTTCATTGGTGAAGACAGGTTCGTTTGGTTTAACTGGAGCAACTATGACGCCACATCTACGGGGCTCGGTAGGTTGGACCTTTCAACCCTGACCGCTCCCAACACGCCCGCGTATGCCAGCGATCTAATGTACTCATCAACCGCCCTGGTCAAGTCGGTCAGTAACTTCGTAAATGCCGCAGGGGTGCAGGTAAAAGTGTTCACAATTACCGGCGTTGGTGTCATCTACGAAGACGCCGCAAACCTTGTTGCGTCTGGTGAACTGGAAACTGGCCGTTTTACCTGGGGGATTCCAGACCGCAAGTTTGTTGCCAAGTTTGACCTTCGAGCCCAACCGCTCAAAGGGACTATTGCTGTTGCTATGCAGTCAGACAATGGAACCTATAGCACGCTTGGCACGTGGTCGGGCTCCTTGGACTCTGAAGAAACATTCAATGGCCCAGAAGGCAAGGTTATAGAAAGCCAGTTCAAACTGACATTTACCAGGTCTTCCACCAATACCGCCACAGGACCAGTGCTTACGCGTTGGACTGCCCGCGCGTATGCAGCCCCATACCGCAGCCGCTTTTGGCAAGTTCCGCTATTGATACACAGCAAAATCTCAATCCGAAACCGCGATTATTTCATGGACGTCAACGAAGAAAGAACCATCCTGCACGATTACCTAGATAATCCCAGGATTGTTGCATTCCAAGAAGGCGCTTCTGCTTATTCGGTCATAGTTGAAGACCTAGAATGGGCACCGGTTGATTCCCATGATTCCGAATGGGCCTGGGATGGGACCTGTACACTAACATTGCGTTCTGTTGAGGAATGAGGTTTTAAATGGCAGCAAAAACTAGGCGCGCATACACGGGTGGATCAGCGGCCACCACAACCACTGGCACACTTGCTCTCGGTGGTGCTTCCGTCAACATTACAGCCGATACGGGTTGGCCAAGCGGCGCACCCTTCTATGTCGTCATTGATCCAGGCACATCATCCGAAGAAAAAATGCTTGTCACTAGGTCGGGAACCGGCCTCACCATTACCACCCGCGGTGCCGACAATACGACTGCCATTGAACACTCCAGTGGGGCATCTATCTACCCCGTGTTTACTTCCATTGATGCAAATGAGGCCAACGAGTTAACCTCAACCTTTACAACCAAGGGTGACCTTGCAACCTTTGACGGCACAACCTTTGCTCGCCAAGGTGTTGGTTCCAACAATCAGGTCCTTGTTGCCGATTCAGCACAGAGCAATGGTATTAAGTGGGCAAACGTCACTTCGGCCATGATTACGGACCTTGAGGTGGCTACTGCCGACATCGCTGATTCAGCGGTTACCGCAGCCAAAATAGCCACAACCGTTGCTGGTTCAGGCCTTGCCGGTGGCGGTGGCACCGCACTCTCCGTGAACGTGGATGATTCCACTATTGAAATCAACGCTGACACTTTGCGCGTTAAGGACTCTGGCGTAGTTGAGGCCAAGATTGCTGACGGCGCTGTTACTTCAGCCAAGATTCTCAATGGCACAATCGTTAACGACGACATCAATGCCACTGCCGGGATCGTAGATACAAAACTGGCAACCATCGCTACTGCTGGCAAGGTATCTAACTCAGCCACGACGGCAACAAGCGCCAACACTGTTAGTGCAATTGTTGCCCGTGATGCTTCGGGCAACTTCACGGCAGGAACTATTACTGCGGCACTGTCGGGCAACGCAACTACAGCCACAACTTTGGCTACGGGTCGCAACTTCTCTTTGACTGGCGACGTAACGGCAGCGGCAATATCCTTCAACGGAAGCGCCGCGGTTGCCCTGTCCACCGCTATTGCGGCTGGTGCTGTAGATACTGCGGAACTGGCAAACAGCGCAGTCACCACGGCCAAGATTGAAAACGATGCTGTCACTGGCGCAAAGATTTCTGGCACTGCGGCGGTCAGTGTTGCCTCGGTAACAACGACTGGCACGGTTGTCGCCACAGGAAACGTTCAGACATTTGGCGACGTTGTTCTTGCAGGCGACCTAAAAACAACCCTTAATACGAACGACGTATTCTTCAATGTTGTTAACAACGGTGGAACGGCGATCATGTCGATTGACTCCAACCAGGGTGTCAACGGTCACGACGTAGGTTCTTCAAGTATCCGTGCTGTTTATTCACGGTCTACAAACGTTATTGGATTCTCGTCATCTTCGCAGCGCTTCAAGGAACAAATCTCTGCATACGAGTTTGACGGAGAAGCGGTCCGTGGCATGGTTCCAGTGCGGTTCAAGTACCGCGCTGACGTAGAAGAATACGGTGATGACGCAGGATGGAACTACGGTTTCATTGCGGAGCAAGCCGAACAGTCTGGGCTCGCAGAACTTATTGGTCGAGACGAAAACGGCCTTGTTGACTACTTTGCATACGAGCGCATGTGTGTTGCACAACAGCAATTGATCCGTGACCTCTATGAAAAACTGGAGGCCCTCGAACTCCGTGTTGCGGAACTGGAAAACAAGTGACCAGCAAAGCAATCGCGGTAAAGTTTGCGGCAAATATCACGACCATAGTGTTGGGTATTATCTCCACGGCATTCATCTTTGACGTAGCGACCTGGGTGACCGCCGGTACGGCGCTGGTCATGTACCTAATTGGCGTTCTCAACAACCTTGCCAACGCAGCCATGGACGGCAGGCTTACTGCAAAAGAAGTAGCAGACGCGGTGGAAGGCGGCTGATGTGGCGCACCCGTACAAAGCACAGAAGGTGCCTGGCACCCTTGCCATGTATGGCAACGGCAAGATACCTGCATCTGCTTTAGGTAAACTCTCTTGCGGCGGCACGGCCTGGGCTTCTAGCGTCTATTCAGGTGGCCCTGCCTTTGCCCTCAATCTCATGTATGACAACGCACTGAAGGATGGCGTAAGACTCAAAGCCGTGAGCGGTGGATACCGCTCCCTAGAAGGACAGGAAGCGCTGTTCTTTGCTCGCTACGACCTTGTTGACTACGGAAGAGTTCCCCAGATAACCCGCCAATACAAAGGCCGCACCTACTTCCTCAAGCCTGGGATGAGCCCTTCAGCGAGCCCTGGCACGAGTCCGCATGGCTGGGCCTGTGCCCAGGATTTTGACGTATCTGGTGGGGTCTATGACTGGCTTTGCAAAAACGGTCCAAAGTACGGGGCGTATTTGCAGGGCCCACCGTCATACCTTGGCAGACCGAACCCCGAATACGAAGCATGGCACTGGCAAATTGCAGACCCAGAAAATCCCACCCGTAAAGTCAAGCGCGCCTGGCGCAAGTTTCTCAAAGCGTTAGAGGGCAAGTGATGCTCATTACAATTCCGCTTGTTTTTATTCTTGCATTCATCTGCATAGCCCTTGCAATACCAGAGGACAAGGACATCTAATGCTTTCCGAGGCAATCATTGTCGCAATTATCGGCCTTGTGGGCGCGATTATGGTTGCCTTGATTCAACGACACCGTGTTGAGTCAACTGAATCAAACAACGTTATGGCTGACTCCTTGAACCGCATTGAGAAAAAACTTGACGGCCACATTGACGATCACCTCAAAGGGGACCTATAGTTCACAACCCCAGGAAAAGGAGTTGTGATGGTCCAGATAACCAGATCCGATTTAAAAGAAATTCAGGTGTTCCTTGCGCGAGTGCTTCCGCGCGGTTACCATGAAGAGGAGCGCCTTGTTGCGCTTATTGAGAAGATAGACCGACAACTTCACTTCAAGGAGAAACCACATGGGTCTAGCGGACAAACTGGAGCAAGCGCCCCAGCCACGAAAGAGGCCGTGCGCCACAAAAAGATTGCTTGATTCGCTAAACGGCGAAGAGCGTTCAGCAATCGAAGAAGCACTGAGCAAAATTAAACTTCGAGTTCCTGGCTATACGGGGCCCTGGCTTACGGGCATTCTGGTATCAGAGGGTCACTCGATTTCATCCATGTCAATTTACCGACACATTAACAAGGAGTGCGGCTGTGCCATTAACTGATAAAATTAACGAAGGCCCAGCAGACAACAACGTTGCAAAACTGGGCAAGATTGCTGAACTGATCGAGCGTCAAGGAATCAGCCTTGAGGAGATTGGCAGCATCAAACGGGTATCTGTTTACCAGTCTCTTACAAAAAACGTTGACGGTGAAGCAGAAGTACATGACCTTTACGGTATCCAGTTCTCGCCTGCATGGGAAGCAGGTCCACAGTGGCCCGTAATCCAGCCCGGCCCAACAGTCAAAATGCCCAAGCCGTCAGTCAAAAAGGTAGCCAGCACCGGCTGGAAAACCTGCGTTGTTCTGCCTGACATGCAGATTGGTTACTACCGCGACGAGCGGGACAACCTTGTGCCAACACACGATGTTGCCGCCATCGACCTGGCTGTAGCCCTCTGCCGCAACTTGCGCCCTGACAAGATCGTGATGCACGGAGATAACCTAGACCTACCTGAGATGGGCAAGTACCGACTATCCCCTGCTTTCGGTCGCACAACACAAGCCGCTATTGACTACGCAACCGTGATGGTGGCGCAACTTCGAGCGGCTGCACCTGAAGCAGAAATCTCTTGGATTGCTGGCAACCACGAAGAACGTCTTGTCAACTACCTGTTAGATAATGCACAGGCCGCATTCGGTCTGAAACGTGGAGCCGCACCAGAGTCATGGCCGGTGCTATCTGTGCCCTACCTGTGCCGCTTCGACGAACAGAACATTAACTATGTGGCTGGTTACCCCGCTGGTCAAGTGTGGGTTAATCAGAAGTTGCGTTGCATCCACGGAAGCAAAGCCAAGTCCAACGGGTCAACAGCCCACCAATACTTGCAGCATGAAAAGACTTCTGTTCTGTACGGTCACGTTCACCGCAGGGAGTGGGCAGAGCAAACCCGCGAAGACTACGACGGCCCCAAGACCATTCTGGCTGCCTCCGCTGGGTGCCTTGCCCGCACCGACGGGGCTGTTCCATCCACTAAGGGCGGTATTGACCTGGACGGCAGGCCTTTACCAGTAACGGAAAACTGGCAGCAGGGCTTGGCTGTGGTCACATACATGGACGGGGACGCCCCCTTCCACCTAGAGTTGGTGCCGATACGTAACGGCTCTATGTTTTACAGGGGTGTTCTTTATGGCAGCGAATTGGCTGATCTGTCCAATTTGTGACATGTCGTGGCCTGCTTCGCAGGGTTCGAAATGTGAGGCATGCAGGGCGCCTGGTGAACCAGATAGGAATCCCTATGACGACCACACATTCGACGATAACTGAGTGGGACCTAGTAAGCATCATCTGGGTGGACGCTTTCGATGGTGATACTGGGTGGACTGAGGTAGAGGAATACGAAGCACAGGAATGCCTTTGTGTTTCTGTTGGTTTTGTTTGGCCAGAAGTTTTAGAAGGCTACATAACTTTGGTATCAGGCTTCATCATCGACGATGAGGAGCCAATCAGGACAGTCTCAAATGTTGCTCATATCCCAACATCTATGGTGCGACAAATCAAACACCTGGGTGTTAGCACAAAAAAACTTTGTGACACGGTTGTCGTACCATAACTAAACCGACATACTGTTATACAACACCCACAAGGAGGGAACATGAGAAAGCACTACACAGTGTTAAAACCACAGCACGGCAGCCAGGACTGGCTTAGCGCGCGCTGGAAGAATGAACAAGGCGAAGCACGTATCTCCGCCTCCGTTGCCGCTGCGGTCCACGGCGAACACCAGTACACATCGGCTGCTGACCTAGCATTCGAATTGTTGGCGGAGCAACCACCAACACCAAGTAGCCCAACTCCAGCAATGGAGCGAGGCAACCGCTTGGAGCCAATGCTTTTGGAGTGGTCCGGCGACATCAACAACGTCGACGTGATAGCACCAAACGAAATGTTCTGCTATGACGAGGATGGAGTGCGATTGATTGCGACACTCGACGGCATCATGATGCATGACGGAACACCAATCGAGGTCAAGACATCTAACCGCCGTTGGACTGGAGAACTGCCACGCACTTGGTATTGGCAGGGAGTGCAGCAAGCAATCTGCGCCAACAAGGACAGGATTGAATGGGCAATATTTGACTCAGACCTCGAACTGCATGGCTACACCCAGGTAGTTACAAGCGATGAAAAGCAACAGCACATTGAAGCCTGCCGTCGTTTCCTGGCCCACATTGATATGGGTATGCTGCCCGATGTAGCCCAGCCGGAGTACAAGCACGCATCTGCGTTACACCCTGTTGGTAATGGTAAGAATGTGGAATTACCGGAATCAGTTGTAGAGATCGTGGCCTCACTCGCATCGGTTAGGGAGCAACAGAAGGAATTAGACAAGACAGAGGATGACCTCAAGGCTCAAATCTGTTTGTTGCTTGGCGAAGCGGAGTACGGAAACATCAACGGTGAGCCGGTGATTTCATGGAAGACAGCAAGCCGCACAAGTTTTGACGCAAAGAAGTTTGAAGCAGAACACCCGGCCCTGTATAACAAATTCAAAACAACAAGCCAGTACCGTACGGTACGAATCATGAAAGGAAAGTGATGAGTAACATCGTCAAGCACACAGCACAAGACAAGATGGCAATGGCCAATGCACTCGCTAATGCCAACCTATTGCCGCGTGCATACCAGAAGAACCCAGCGAACCTACTGTTTGCAATGGAGTATGCCGACGCAATTGGTGTCCACCCGATGACAGCAGTGCAGTCAATCCACGTAATCGACGGCAAGCCGTCAGCGTCAGCACAATTGATTGCTGGCCTTGGCCGGCGCGCTGGCCACATCGTCCGTGTCAAGTTTGACCGCAAGACGATGACCGCTACCGCCGAGGTGATCCGCAAGGATGATCCTGACTACACATTCCAATCTGTATGGGACATGGACCGTGCGCGTTCCGCAAACCTCACAGGCAAAGCAGTATGGAAGCAGTACCCAGACGCAATGCTTAAGGCTCGCGCCATTACGGAAGTTGCACGTGACGCATTCCCTGAAGCGTTGTTCGGCGTTGCCTACACTGCAGAGGAACTTGGTGCCGACCGCACAGACGAAGACGGCGCACCAATTCAAGAAGCAGTTGTTGTCGATGCTCCGGCCATTGTGCCACCAGAGTTTGTCTCATCAGACAATGTGGAGCGCTTCAAGCAGGCTTGTATCAAGGAGGGCTTTGACCCATTCATCATTGCTGACTTGGCAAAGGTTGACCTAAACAATCTCCGTGAAGCAGACATGCCGCAACTACGTGAAGAGTTCAAGCGCGTCCAGCGCCAGCGCCCTGAAAGCGTGATGCTCCGAGAGGAGGACTACGCAGAGCCGGTAACCCCGGCCGAAGTCAAAAGTCGCTCTCGCAAAACTGCAAAGCAAGATGACGAACCAACAGTGGAAGTATCAGAGGAAGTGGCGGTGGTAGAAGATGCCAGCGCGTAGAACCGTTGACCCCAATGGTGTAGAGCGCACCACCGAGATGGTGGCCCTACGTCTTACGGAGTCCCAGTTAGCAACAATCCTGACTATCGCTAAGCAACGTGACAAAAGTGTGTCTCATACTTTGCGTTCGCTGATTGCGGAGGAAGCAGAAAGGACTGGCCTTGTCGAAGAACCGACAGAAGGGGACAGCGTTTGAAACGCAAGTCGTTGAAGCGCTTAAAGGAAATGGATTCCCGTATGCGGAACGCCGAGCCCTGCATGGAACCAATGACAAAGGTGACATCACCGGCACCGGCCCGCTTGTTTGGGAATGCAAAAACCACAAGGAGTTGAAGTTGTCTGAATGGCTAACTGAAACAGAACAAGAACGCCTGAATGCTGTGGCAGACCACGGCATACTGGTAGTAAAGCGTCGCGGCAAAGGTGACGCACTCAAGTCCTACGCCGTCATGGAGTTGGGACAACTAATTAACCTGCTGCGTGAAGCCGGATACGGTGCAGCAACAACCAAGGAGAAAGCATGAATGAAATTACTGTCATCGGAAAGATAGGCCAGACACCAGAACTACGGTTCACAAACAATGGCATGGCCGTCTGCACCTTTTCGGTTGCAACAAACCGCAAGGTGAAGGAAGAAAAAGAAACAACATGGCATGACTGCATTGCGTTTGACAAACTTGCCGAACACATTGCTGGCAGCGCCAACAAAGGCAACGAGGTCATCGTTGTTGGCCGTCTTGAAAAGCGCAAGTTCGAGAAGAAAGACGGAACCAAAGCAGAAAAGGTTCAGATTGTGACTGAAAACTGTGGGTTGTCGTTGCGCTGGGACTGTGCTAGCGTCGGAGCCGGAGAGATATCCGTTGGTGTAGACGCAATCCAGCAGACGTTTTTCCAGGGCGATAAAGAAGAGCCCTTTTAAGCCAGTCGCAGACTGGAACCGACCAAGGCAAGGCCTACGGGCCCCAACAGAAACGGAGTCAGAATGCGATTAGCAACTCTTTTGTGTGTTGTTGTTTGTGTGGCAGGCGGGGGGTCAGTGGAAGCACTGGCCCCCTCTGCTTTCACCGCATCGCCCCCAGAATTGACCGCTGATGTGTCATACATAGGCGGATGGGACAATGTGATGGGACAACTACACGCGGTCGCTGATGCGTTAGACCCTTACCGTGAATTTAAGGGTAAGAAAATCTTTACACACCGCTTTATGGATGCGGTAGCCCAGTGCGAAACCAGCAAGGACCCCGCCCATGTCGGCAAGGCAAGCGCTGAGTACGGAGAGGGCGCAACCTTTCGAGGTGCATTCGGGAACTGGACCACCGCAAACGGTTCAGGAACATTCGAGTACTACGGAGGACGCGAACTATCTGGAACATTCTGGGCAAACGAAGCAACCTATGACGAACAGAAAGTTGTATACATTCGCAAGTCGTTGTACGGTTGGTACGACTCAGACAGGGGAGTATTCGTAGAACCAGCAGGAGTTTCAAACAACAACTGCCTACGGTATGCCCTTCCAATCGAGTATGAAATCTATCAAGGAGTAGGAAAATGACATTTGAAGAATGGGTCAGGTATGGCCTGGAGAAGGGATACTGCGGACCACCAGTGTGCGAAACACACGACGGACTCCCTGTGTCACCGCAGGAAGAAACAGACTTCTATGACGGCGAAGACCCGTGCATACTTATCCTCCGTATCACTGAAGATAAGGAACACCAAGCCGAGATCGCGGAGAACCATTCGCCGTCTCAGTGGCGCGCCCACCCCTTCTACGAAGTGTGATTGCCGACAATGGATACCTCAGCATGGGATGACATTTGGGCACTAAAAGATGCTGACCACACATGGCACGAAGATGCGCTATGCCGCGGCAGTAGCCCTGAACTTTTCTTCTTTGAAGCCGGACAAAGCAAAAAGAAGAACCACGCAGTAGAAAACTATTGCAAGAAGTGTCCCGCTCAAAAACGTTGTCTTGACTATGCGTTGAACAACGACATTCGGTTTGGGGTTTGGGGTGGTCTAACGCCAGCCGAACGCAACCGAATCTTGAGCGCACAAAAGAAAGCCGTAACAATGACATACAACCCAACCACACAAAGGTTTGAGAAAAGTAAATGAAACAAGTGTGGGAATGTAAGTTTTGCAAAGTTAAAGTGACATTGCATATCAAACCGCTTGAGCCGCCGACCCACTCATGTGCTAAGCGCGCCAATCGGGTAATACAATTAGAAAACAAGGAGACAGAACAATGACAACAATCCAACAAGAGAAGAAGTTCATCGACGTGATGGTCGAGTGCGTACGCGCAACCGAGACAGGCAAGATGACAGACAATTTGTACGAAAAAATGTATGACGCTGCAAAGCCATTGCCGCTTGAGGTCATTCTTACTTGCTGCGAAATGGCGGCAGCAATTGTAAAAGAGGAAAACAACCGATGAATAACTTCTTCGAGATAGTCGCAGCAGTTTGTTTTGCAAATTACTTCTTGGCTTTTGTCGCAGTGTTCTCACGGAACATGGCCGATAAAAGAAGGATGAAGAAGTTGATCCAAGAAGCGCTTCAGAAGAAACAGGTTGATGGATAGCGAGGAAATGCGCAACGCGTATCTTCGCGCGACGCAGAGCAACAACAGTATGCGCCTGGCTTACGCTGACCCACCATATTTCAAGCAGGCTCGCAAGCATTACAAAAATCTGCACGAAGAAGCAGGAAAGTGGGACAAAATTGAAGCCCACATCGAACTGATTCAACAGTTAGAAGCAACTTATGACGGCTGGGCCATGTCAGCAACGTCCACAAGCCTTAATTTATTGCTGCCCGATTGCCCACAGGGCACCAGAATCGGAGCATGGGTTAAACCTTTTGCTGCTTGGAAGCCGACTCACAGAATCCAGTACACCTGGGAGCCGGTGTTGTTCAAAAGTGCCAGACCGAAGGGTGGAAAGCAGATTAAATCTGTGCGCGATCATTTGTCGGCCAACATTACGCTCAGAAAAGGATTGCCGGGCGCAAAACCAGATGCTTTTTGTGATTGGATACTGCAAATTTTGGGTTACGAAACAGGCGATGCCTTCGATGACCTATTTCCAGGCACGGGAAGTATGCAGCAAGCAATTGAAAGACTAAAAAATCCTGATGGCGATAGGTAGCGAGCCAGAAATTGGAGTTGCCTTCACAACTTGGGGCAAAATGGATGAAAAATCCAGACAGATTTGGTTTCAAACACTTCGAGAACGTGTTGAACGAGGTAATCTTCTCGAAGGTTACGCAACTTTAGGTTATCCAACACGGAGAAAAGAAAATGGCGAGGAAAACAGAGGTCCCGAACGGTCTTCGGCACATAATTTTGCAGGACTTGAACGCTGGGACGTCACGTAAACAGATCGCAACACGATTTCACGTTACGAACAAAGCGATTGAACAATATATTTTTGAAAACTTCCGCCAAGATGGTTGGACTTGGCGATACAAATAATTTGACAACCGCTACCAAGACCTAGAAACAGGCACAACCGCTACCAAGACCTACTCCTATGCGGGTTTTTGGGGGGTGGGCGAACAGGTGTTCGTTAGGCTTGCCTAACAAGGCGAACAGGTGTTCGTTAGGGCTGCCTAACAGCTGGTATTTTTATGCACGCCGACTGCATAACCAACCAGGACGACACCAGGACGACGCGCACCAGGACGACACCAGGACGCGCACCAGGACGGCGCGACCTGGCGCGCGCGGCGCGGCGCGCTTGCCACCAGGACGACGACCCAGGACGACGACCACCAGGCACGCACCAGGACGACGACCCAGGACGACGCGCACCAGGACAAAAGAGCGCCCAGGACATGACGCAAATGTCAGACGGAACGCGCCTAGACTTGTCCCGATCGGCAACCGCCGACACACAACACAAGGAGACAACACAATGAACACCACACCAACCACCGACACCGCCGACATGGCGGCATGTTGGCAGGACTTCCACGCGGCAATAGAACACGGCGCCCAGCGCGTTTTGTTGTACGGCGTGCCAGGTACTGGCAAGACCACCGCAGGTATGAAGTACGGAACCAACGGCAAAAACGCCTACCGCCTGACCTGCACTAGCGACATGACCGACGCGGAACTTGTTGGCACTTGGCGACGCGTCCGCGACTCGCACACCTACACCGAAGGGGTAGGCGTTCTCGCCTGGCGTGAAGGTGCTCGCCTAGTAGTGGACGAAGTGGACAAAGCGAGCGGCGATGTCCTGGGAACACTGCTGAACTTGTTGGACTCGCCAGAGTCCGCACAGTGGCGCAACCCTGACAGTGGCGACATGCTCACGCCTGCCGCGACATTCTCCGCAGTGGCGACCACTAACTGCGACGACTTGCGCGACTTGCCCGAAGCATTGGTGGACAGGTTCACAGTTTGCATACGCGTCAACGAACCGCACCCCGACGCACTCGCACGACTGCCGCACGAACTGCGCGGACTCGCTCGCGTCCTTTGCGATCGTCCCGAAGGTGAGCGCGCAAGTTTGCGCGCGTTCCTGGAATACACGCGCCTAATTGTGAACGGCATGAACACCGAACAAGCCGCGCGGCTTGTGTTCGGACACATGGCGCACACAATCACCGAAGCACAAACCGCCGCAACACTCGGCACGAAATAGGAGAGAAACAACATGCAACAAATACCCATAGAGCCGCGCGCAGTCGTGGACGAACAACCAGGGGAAAGGTGGACGGCGCGCACTGGCGCGCCGTCCGCGTCTCGCGGCGCGCGCACTATTGCCGCCGAATACGACCCAACCGAACGCGGACACGCCTCGCGCCTTGTTGCACTCGCGCAAGCACGACTAGAACCGCACAACCTGGACGAACAACTAGCCACACTTGCCGCGTACTACGGCGGCGACGGCACAAACACCGACTACCTGCCGCGCTGGATACGGCGCGCACTGCAAATGCAAGCACTCGGCGCACTTATCACCAGCGACCACCTGGACGCGGCGAAATGCGCAGACCGCCGAGAGTCCGCACGCGTGAAGCAACTCGCAGAAGTTGCCGAACTAATGCCCGACAAACTCGGAGACATTGACGCGGCGATGTTGGACTTGTGGGCAAGCACACTGCACACCGACGCAGAGGCGGCGACCTGGCGCAACTTGCGCAAGCACGCGCGACCACTCGCGGACGCAATCAAGCCCTACAGAAACGCCATACGCGCCGCCACAACTGGCTACGCGTCCGACGATCTCCGACAAGTGAATGTCACAGCAGACGGCGTGCCAGTAAATGCGAATGTTTGGAACGCAACACGCGTCACCCATTGGCTAGACCAAATCCAAACGCGCACCAACAAAACGCGCGCCAGGCTAAAAAGAGCTGAAGAACAGCCGGCACAACCCGAACCCGAAAAGCGCAAACCCGAAGCAACCAACGCCGGCGGACTTTGGAAGCCCTGGAACCTTTACGGACTCGGAACACGCCAAACGCACCCGAACGGCGCACTAGGTAGGAAGTGGCGACCAACTCCAACAGGTAAGACCCTGGGCAGAGTGTCGCGCGAAATCACCGACCCTGGTACTCGAATTTTCCGCACCAGGACAAGCGGACGCGGCGGCACTGTCGTCATTGACTGCAGTGGCTCAATGGCGCTGCGGCCTGAACAACTGGCCGCAATACTCCAGGCCGCAGGTGGCGCGACAGTGTGGGCATACACCAGCGAACGAGAAACAGGACATGCGAAATGTTGCCTGCACCTACTTGCACACGACGGGAAACGCGCACGCGAAATTCCCGACGACCTGCGCGAAGGGTACGACAACGGCATGGACGGCGAAGCCTTGCGGCACGCACTGAAGCACCACCGCAAAGGGACGCCGTTCATTTGGATCAGTGACGGCGGCGTCACAGGACTAGGAAGCGATCGCGACCTAGTGAACGACTGCCGCGAGACAATGCGCAAAGCGCGCGGACTCTACGCACACGACCACACGCAAGCCGTACGACTACTCCAAGCACTCGCACGCGGCGCACGCCCACGCACAACCGAGCCGCCCTACTTCAACGGAGTCCCAACAGCATGAAAACGCCGAACACACTCGCCCGACTCCTGGACGCAGTCGCGTCCTGGATAGGGCTAGGCGTAGCCGTCACACTCGCAGACGGACTACTAGAAGCCACAGAGCGCAAACCAAAACCACGACCACGACCAACCCAACAGACCGACACAGCCGACAACGGCGAAACGGAAACCAACAACCAACAACAAGGAGACAACACACAATGAGCACATACAAAGCACAGACCTACGCGGCAACACTGTCCGCGTACTTGTCCGCGAAATACGGACACACCTACAACTGGGACGAAGTGAACCACGACGAACTAGGCACACGCATAGGACTAGCCGCCGACGCCCAGGACGCAGAACCAACCAGCGACCAGCCAACTTTGCGAGTGTTCGCATTCACTGGCGACAGTGGAGAAATCCACGAACTAGCCGAAGGTAACCGCGAGACACTAAGCGACTGCATGATGAAAGCAATGGCGAACCTTCCACTGCGCACGCGTGCAGTCGCATTGTGGGCAAACGCAACCATGCGCACAATCCCCGACGAACTCGCGGACGACATGAGACACGGCGCAGACCCCGACCAGCCGACAATGGCACGCATAATCCGCGAACGCGGACGACGCATTGACTGCCAAACCGTCATGGTGGTCGGAGACGACGCGCAAGTGCTGAACATGCACACACCACACGGCACACTCACCGAGACCGCACACAACGGCAACGACCAAGCACAAGTCGGCGGCGTAGTCGCAGACGCGACAAGAAGCCTCTACATGTTCGCCAAATGGCAGGACGGAATAGAGCAACGCGTCCGCGAAGCAGTCGCGGCAGAACAAGCCACAGCACCCACCAGCGACCTGGACGACAACGACCTAGCCACCTGGCGCGCATGGTGCGCAGAGTACGACGCAACGGAAGGAAACAACACCCAGGACAACAACTAGAAACACACAACACGCGCGGCGCGTCGTCCAGTGGGGAACACCAGGACGGCGCGCCGTTTGCTATCTCCAGGACAAACCAGGAC
>Ga0315903_10006140_pt1 | contig 15441 bp, 17 predicted proteins | sample LakEriMetagenome_7_FD_203524 | JGI IMG/M metagenome (GOLD analysis project Ga0315903, IMG submission 203524) | Freshwater fungal communities from buoy surface, Lake Erie, Ohio, United States - Buoy 2 MA119 | ecosystem: Environmental > Aquatic > Freshwater > Lake | place: USA: Lake Erie, Ohio...
CCTGCTGGTCGGCGTTGATCGCGAGCAGTAGCAGCGCCGCGCCGAGCGCGAACACCGGCCCGTTGCGGTCCAGCCAGGACCGCCACGGATCGGCTGTGGACGCGCCGTACGATGCGGTGCGCATCAGGGAGTCCACACGTTCGCGCTGCCAGTCCTGCCACGCCCATACGGCGCCGAGCAGCACGCAGACGACGAGCAGCACGCCCTGCAGCAGCTTCAGCCGGGCCTGCCCCCGCGGATGGCGGCGACGTTCGCTCCGGCGACGACCTTGCCTTGCGAGACGCATCGACGATCACCGCTCCATGAAGCTTCCGACCGCAGCGACGGTTCAGGCCGTCATCTGCTGCGTCACCAGCGGCCGCGGACGCATCTCCGGCAGCCGGCTCGGCGCCACGGTACGGCGCGCCGTCTCGTAGCACTCGCAAGCGCCCGCTTCGAGACCCGTACGGTCGAGGATGGTCACATGGCCGCGGCGATGACGGATCAACCCCGCGCGCTGCAGCCGTCCCGCCGCCTGCGTGACGCCCTCGCGGCGCACCCCGAGCAGATGCGACAGGAACTCCTGCGTGACGACCAACTGGTTGCCGGGCAACCGGTCCTGCGCGAGCAGCAACCAACGGCAGAGCCGCTGGTCGAGGCAGTGGTGGCGGTTGCAGACCGCGGTCTGCGCCACGAAGCCCATCAGCGACCAGGTGTACTGAACCAGCACCTGCTGCAGCTCCTGCGAGCGGAAGAACTCCCACTTGAGGGCGCGCTTGTCGATGCGCAGCGCACTGCCGCCCTGCAGCACCACGGCGCGATCGGCCGACGGCTTCTCCGAGAACATCGAGTCGAGGCCCACCGCGCCCTCACGGCCGACGATGGCGAACTCGGCCGAGAAGCAGTCCTTGAGGACATGGTGCAGCGTCACCACGCTCGCGGTCGGGAAGAACACGTGCGCGGGGCGGCGGCCCACGTCCGACAGCACATGTCCGTTCGGCAGCTCGACCCGGTCGAGCCGCGGCAGCAGACGGCGCCGCTGCTCCTCGGGCAAAGCGCGCAGCAGGTCGTTGCGTTCGATCTCATCCATCACGTTCATGATCGTCTCCATCCTTTTGTTTCGGCGGCCTGCCACCACGACGGTCTTCGGCCGAACAGGGCTCCGACGCTACGCGGCGGACCGTACACCGCTCCGTGCGAAACCGCACCGGAATACCATCCGCAGGGCTGCGGATTGTGCGTACGCGGCTGCGTACCGCCCGCAACTATTTCTTTGAGCAACGGCCCGTTCACCGCGGCCGCCCGGCGCTGCGCGCCGCCGCCGCGAGCCGCTCGCGCGCCACGGCCAATCTTTGATGGGCTTCCTCGGAATAGCCGGGTGCCTCGCGCGCCGCGCTCTCGAAGAACCCGACGGCGGCGGTGAGATCGCCGCGTGCCATCGCCTGCTCACCGAGCCGCTGGTAGGCGGACGAGACGGTGAGCGCCGGCTGGTAGGCCTCGAGCGCGCCGGCGTAGTCGCCGTCGCGGGCCATGATGTCGCCGAGCACCAGCCGGGCGACGGTCGAGGGCGCCGCCGTGAAGGACCGCGTCGCCTGATCGCGGGCCGAGGCGAGGCGCCCGAGCGCGACGTCGGCGCGCGCGCTGTAGGCGAGCAGCTCGGGCGAGTCGGGCTTCAGCGCCAGCGCTTCGTCGTAGTGCAGCCGCGCAGCGGCGGCGTCGCCGCGCTGTTCCGCGGCGAGGCCGAGCCCCATGCAGGAGGCCCAGAGCCCTGGATCCAGCTGCAGCGCTCGGGTGAACTCCCGCGCCGCACGCTCGTCACGGCCGAGCCGCAGCCACAGGAACCCGATGCGCTGCGCGGTGAGCCCCTTGCGCGGATCGCGACGGTCGGCGAGCTGCAGCGCGCGGATGGCGAGGTCGAGCCGTCCGCTCACCTCCTGGAGCATGGCGATGCGCAGCAGCGCCGTATCGTCGACCAGGTCGGCCTGCGCGGCGTCGAGATACTCGCGGAGCGCCTCCTCCGCGCGGCCCGCGCGCAAGGCGGCGTCGCCGCGCGCCAGCGCTGCCGCTGCGGTCGTCTTGGCCGCTGTCTGTGGGGCGGCCTTCGCGGCGGACGTCTTCGTGGAGGTCGTCGTGGACGTCGTCGCGGACGTCGACGAGGTGGACACGGACGCACAGCCGCCGACGGCCAGCGCCAACAGCGTCAGCAGCGGCGCCGACGTCCGTACCGGCAACGATCCCTGTCGCGCGTTCATCGGCCGAAGGACTCCATGAGCAGCAGCGCGGCCGGTCCGACCGCGATCAGGAAGAACGCCGGGAACTCGCAGAAGATGAGCGGGAAGATGAGCTTGGTACCGATCTTGCCGGCGCGTTCCTCGGCGGCCTGCATGCGTTGGTCGCGGAACTCCGACGAGTACACGCGCAGGCTGTCGGCGATGCCTGTGCCGAACCGCAGGGTCTGCACCAGCAGGCTCACGAGGCCGCGGATCTCCACCAGTCCCGTACGCGCGTTGAGGTTCTCGAGCGCGACCTCGCGGTCGACGCCGGTGCGCATCTCGGCGTTGACGATGTCGAGCTCTGCGGCGAGTTCCGGCCGGCTGTATTTGAGCTCGTCGGCCACGCGCGCGATGGCGCCGGTGAGACCGAGGCCGGCCTCGACGCAGATCACCAGCATGTCGAGCGCTTCGGGGAAACCGTCCCGCAGCCGTTTCTGGCGCCGCGCGACGCGGAGCTCGAGCCAGCGGTTCGGGGCGACGAGCCCGATGAACGCCGCCGCGCCGACCATCAACCAACGCTGTCCCGCGATCACATCCGGCATCGCAGGTGCGGCCGCCAGCCATGCGACCGGCAAAGCCAACGCCAGCGCCGTCTTAGCGCCGAAGAAGACGGGCACGGCGTTCGGTCCGCGGTAGCCCGCGATGAACAGCAGGCGTTCGATGCGCGCGCGCTCGGTCTTCGATCCGGGCAGCAGCCAACGCCCGAGCGGCGTGAGCCAGCCCGCCCAACGCGCGCCGGTCCCGTTCTGCGCGGTCAACGGCGGACCGGCCATCGCCGCGAGCCGGCGGCGCACCGGATCGCGCGCGCCCACGACCCAGGAGGCGAGCACCCAGGCGAAGAGGAAGGTGGCGCCGGCGAGCAGCGCGATGATCGACCATTGGGGCAGGTTCATGACGATTCCTCAGACCTCGATGCGGATGATCTTGCGCATCCACAGGACGCCGACCGCCATCAGCCCGATGCAGACGGCGAGCATCGTCAGGCCGCGCGGATGCTCGAACAGCACGGGCAGGTATTGCGGACTCGTCAGGTGCAGCACGCCGGCGAGGATGACGGGCACCAGCGTCAGCACCCACGCGGAGACGCGTCCCTCCGCCGAAAGGGTGCGGATCTTGCGCTGGAAGCGCTGCCGGCCGCGGATCACTTGGGTGATGTTCTCGAGGATCTCGGCGAGGTTGCCGCCGGTCTCGCGCTGGATGAGCACCGCGGTGACGAAGCCCATGAGCGGCGCGCTCGGCACCCGGCCGACGAGGCCGAGCAGCGCCGCGCGCGGATCGCTGCCGTAGGCGAAGTCCGCAGCGGTGGCGGCGAACTCCTGGCCGATCGGTCCCTCCATGTCCTCGCCCACCAGCTTGATGGCCGCGATGAAGGGGTGTCCGGCACGCACCGAACGCTTGATCATGTCGATGGCGTCGGGCAACGCCTCCTCGATGGCGGTGACGCGCTGCGCGCGCTTCACCATGAGCCGCAGGAACGGCAACGCCCCTGCCACGAGCGCCATGCCCGCAGCCAGCAGGATGCCGAGCCCGCCGGCGATCGACGACACGAGCGCGAGCGCGGCGAGCACGAGACCCTGCAGCGCGATCCGGTGCGCAGGCTGGTCGAGACCGGCCTGCTCCACCACGCGCCGCAACGGCAGCATGCCGGGCAGCGCTTCGAGCCGCCGACCGAGCGGCGTGAGCCGCTCGAGATACCGCTGCCGCAGCAGCGACGGCGTCTCGCCGCCCGGCGCGGCGGCCAGTTCGTCGATGCGCCGCCGCAACCGGCGCTGCATGCGTCCGCTGGTCCCGAACGCGCCACCCATGACGCCCTGCATCAGCAGGAACATGGCCACGAACACCAGCCCGATGAACAACACCACCGGATCCATCATGACGCGCTCTCCTCGCTCGGCGTGTAGGTGAAGCGCTCGATGGGCAGCGGGATGCCGCGTTGCTTGATGCGCTTGAAGAAGGCGGGGACGATGCCGGTCGGTCGCAGGTCGCCGATCACCTGCCCGTCCTTGGTGACGCCTTGGCGCACGAAGGTGAAGATCTCGGTCATGGTGACGGTTTCGCCCTCCATGCCGTTGATCTCCTGCAGGCTCGTGAGGCGCCGCCGGCCGTCCTCCTGCCGCTCGGTCTGGATGACGACGTTGACGGCCGACGCGATCTGCGCCCGCAAGGCGCGGATCGGGAACTGCACGCCGCTCATCGCCACCATGGTCTCGATGCGGCTCAAGGCGTCGCGCGACGAGTTGGCGTGCACCGTGGTCAGCGAGCCGTCGTGGCCCGTGTTCATCGCCTGGAGCATGTCGAGCGACTCGGCGCCGCGCACCTCGCCGACGACGATGCGGTCGGGCCGCATGCGCAGGCTGTTGCGCACCAGTTCGCGCTGCGTCACCTGCCCGCGGCCCTCGATGTTGGCCGGCCGGGTCTCGAGCCGCACCACATGCGGCTGGCGCAACTGCAGCTCCGCCGAGTCCTCGATGGTGATGATGCGTTCGTTCTCCGGGATGAACGTCGACAGCACGTTGAGCAGCGTGGTCTTGCCGGAGCCGGTGCCGCCCGATATGACGACATTGAGCCGCGCGCGCACGACCGCTTCCAGCACGTCGGTCACCTGCTGCGTCAGCGTGCCGAAGCGCATGAGGTCCTCGGCGGTCAGCGTGTCGACCGCGAAGCGCCGGATCGAGAGCGCCGGGCCATCGATGGCGAGCGGCGGGATGATCACGTTGACGCGCGAGCCGTCCTTGAGGCGCGCATCGACCATCGGCGAGGACTCGTCGACGCGGCGCCCGACCGCCGAGACGATGCGGTCGATGATGTTCATCAGGTGCGCGTCGTCGTGGAAGCGCACCGTCGAGCGTTCGAGCTTGCCGCCACGCTCCAGATAGACGTTGTGGCAGCCGTTCACCAGGATGTCGGAGATGCCCGGGTCCGCGAGCAGCGGCTCGAGCGGACCGAGCCCCAGCACCTCGTCCTCGATCTGGCGCGCGATCAACTGGCGCTGCGCGAGGCTGAGGGGCGCCGACTCCTCGAGGAACAGGCGGTTGGTGAGGTCGCGGATCTGCTGGCGCGCGGTGCGTTCCTCGGCCTTGGCGAGCCGCGCGAGGTCGAGCAGCGCCAGCATCCGCTGGAAGATCCTCTGCTTCCACTCGAACTCCGTCGGGTTCAGCACCCGCAGCCGGTCGCCGGCGATGTCCTGCGGCACGGCGCTCATGCCTGCTTCCGCGTCAGCACCGACATGGCCTTGCGCAGCAGGCCCTCGGACTCCTCGGGCGCGTACTCGCCGAGATGCTGTCCGAGATCGAGCAGCGCGCGGGCCACCGCCGAGCCGCGGTCGAGGTCGAACAGCGGGATGGCCGCATCCATGCTGTCGAGCGCGAGCCCGTACATGTTGGGGACGACGACCGGCTCCGCGCAGCCGATGGCGCGGGCGATCATCTCGCCCTGCACCGTGGCACGGCGCGTGTAGCGGTTCAGCACCACGACGATGCGCGACGAGGGCACGCCGAGCTGCTGGGTCAGCAGGCGGAACAGCCGTGCCGCGTTGTGGACCTGCGCCACCGACTGCTCGAGCACGATCACGATGTGCTGCGACTCGGCGAGCGCCACGGTGGTCGCGGCATCGAGCCAGCGGCTGCCCTCCACGAACACCTGCTCATGCCCCTGCCGCATCAGCCGCAGCAGCGTACGGAACGATTCGCCGTCGATGGGCTGCTGCGTGAACGAGCCGTCGGGGCAGGCGAGCAGCCCGAGGCCGCTCGGATGGCGGGCGATGTAGCCCTCGAGCGCGACGGTGTCGAGCGTCGCGAGGTTGGCGAGCGCCTCGATGAGACCGCGCTCGGGCTTCAGACCGAGGGCGGTGGCGAGCGGCGAGTAGACGAGGTCGAGGTCGACCAACAGCGTCTTGCGGCGGCCCGCGACCGTGCTCAGGTGCGCCAGGTTGCAGGCGAGGAAGGTCGTGCCGACGCCGCCCGCCGCACCGAGGATGGTGACGAGCCGCCCGCGGTCCGGACCCGGCTCGGCGCGCGAGGCGTGACGGACGGCGTGCTCCAACGCGGAGACGAGCTCGGCCATGCCGGGGGCCGCAGGCAGCAGGTCGATGGCGCCGGCGCGCAGCGCCGCGCGGTTCGACTCCGCACCGCGCAGCGTGCCGCAGACGATCAGCGGCGGACGCAGCGTCGCGTCGAGCTTCGCGAGCGCCTCGAGGTCGCCGAGGTCGTCGTCGCTGCACGCGACGATCAACACACGCGGCGCGGTGCCGGCGGCGGACGCGGTCTTCAGCGCTTCGGCGAGCGTCGCGCTGGGCATGGTGACGAGGGTCGTCGCGCGCCAACCCGTCTGGTCGCGCAGCAACGCGGCGAGCGTACCCACCGCGGCCGCGGAGGATCCCGCGATCAGGACGGACTGCGGTGGACTCAAGGGGACGGTTGACATGGCGTGATCTCCGTAGGCGTGACGCCGAGGCTCTCGGCAGGCTGCGTGGACGACACGGGCCCCGGCTTGTAGGTGAGGTCGAAGAACGGGATGAAGAGCGGCACCTGGTGGTCGGCGATGGTGATGCGGACGAAGCGGATCGCCGTGAAGTCCGTGTTAGGGTCGCCCACCACGGCGCCGTTCTCGTCGAGATAGCGCAGCGTGACGTTGTCCGCACCGAGGCCCGGGAGGATGCGCACGCCCCAGTCCTTGTCCGTGAACCGCGCGGCGGCGACGATGTACGGGTCGTCGATCGGACAGACCGCTGCGAGCCTCGCCGCGCGGCGCGCACCTTCCTCGAGCATCGCGCGCGTGAACGCGGCCCGCGACACCTCGATGACGCCGAACAGGACGAGGAACACGACCGCGCCCACCACCGCGAACTCGACGGTGCTGAGGCCGCGGACGTCGCAACGACCTGTGCGGCGGACAGGTACGCGGCGCGCGCTCACAGCGGCCTCATGGTGTAGGACACCGTCAGCGGCCGGTCGGCGAGCGTGAGGTCGGCGCCGAAGCCGAACGCCGGCAACCGCCCGCCGAGCGACAGCGCCGACTTGTACGGATGGGTGACGGTCAGGAAGACATCGCCGTCCGCGGTGATGACGGGCGGCGAGACCTCGCCGATCGTCAGACCGGGCAGCACCGGTGTACCGTTGGCCACCGGCGAGCCGTAGACGACGATGTTCTGGGCGGCGGCGGCGAGCGCGGCGTTGATGTCCGGTACGCCGGTCGTATCGTTGACGGCGCGCTCGGCGACATAGCGCACGGCGCTGCGCGTGTGGTGCGCGAGGATGCTGTACTGCACGAAGGCGCGCACCACCTCGCCCACCGGGATGAGCACCAGCAGCACGACGGGCAGCGCGACCACCGCCTCGATGAGCGCGAGGCCGCGTTGACGACGTGGCGGGCGTGGGCGCGGTGGGCGGTTCATGAGTCGGGGCTCGCCGGGTCGCGGTAGAGCTCGATGATGTAGACCCCGCCCGGCGTGCCCGGCGGCACCGGTCCGGGACGGCCGCCGGCCTCGCACTCCGGTGCGATCTCGACGAACAGACGGGCGTCGCTGCCGCTCTGATCAGCGCGCTGCAGGAAGTGGAGGCAGCGCAGCCCGAGCACCGGCACCGTCTTGCTGATCTCGTCGGCGCAGTTGACCACCGGAGCCGCGACCGTGCGGCGCTTGAACCCACCGGTGCCCGCCGGACGCGGCTGGATGTCGTAAGGTCCGCTGCGCGTCGCGGAGGCATAGCCGGCGTAGGCGAAGTCCAGTTGGCTGATCAGCGTCACCACGTTGCCGTTCTGGCGGATCTGCCCCGTCTTCGGATCGACCGACAGCTGCGGGCTGACCTCGCGCTGGATGACATCGGGGGGATAGCGGGCGGGCGTCAGACCGGCCGCATACTGGTTGAAGCGCGTGTTGACGCCCGCGGTCACAGGACCCGAATTGACACCCGACTTGATGGGTACGCGTGCACCGACGGCGAGGCACTGGTTGTAGCCACCGGCGAGGTTGTGGCGCACGGCATCGGCGCCGCCCGTGTCATCGAACTGCAGGAAGCGGTAGAAGCCGGGCGTCGTGCCGCTGCCCGACGTGAGGGCGTAGATCTTGTCCGACGGGTAGCCGAGGCTGCCGTTGCCGTTGCTCACGCCGCAGAGCGCGATCGGCACGATGTTGCAGGCGTAGCCCACCGCCGGGCTCGGCCCGGCGATCGCGCTCGCCCGCACCGACAGCGTCTGCATGCCGACCAGGCGCAGCAATCCCGCCCCCGTCGCGAAATCCGGCACGCTCACGCGCGCGTAGTGCAGCCCGACCGTGCTCGTCGGCTCCGGCGTGAACGGGTTCACCAACTTCGAGTAGGTGATCGTCGGCGTCGCGCCGGTGCCGAGCACGCGCCGCAGGTCGGGGAACGAAGCCACGTTCGTCTGGAACACGGCATCCGCGGCGGCGGTGGCCTGCGTCGCCGACCCGGTCTGGTCGAGCACCTTGGCCGCCGTGAGCGCGGTCGTGTCGACCACCGCCTGCAGGCGCGACTTGTTGTAGCTGATGCGGCTCGCCTCGAGCGCGAGCCCCGCCACCGCGAGGATGGCGATCAGCCCGACGACGATCACGATCATCGCCAGACCGCGCTGCCGGGACGGAGAGGTGGACCGGACGCGTCCCATGTCAGCGGCTCCGGCTCCCGCTGAGCGCGTCGAGCACGTTGGAGCGCGTGGTGCCGGAGGACTCGCGGCCGCTCTTGGCGCGCACCGCCTGCACCGAGGCGTTGGCGACGTCGGGGTCGGTGCCCGCGGGCGGCGTCGTGCCGTTGCGCGCCGAGGCGCCGGGGTCATGGGTCTGCTGCACGATCAGTTCGCGCAGCGCCGAGCCGTCGGCCAGCGTCTCGACGGGCGCGGTGGTGCAGCCGCCGAGCAGCGACAGCGTGAGGGAGGCCGATGCGGTGATGAGCACGGATGCGGACGGCAGCGCAGGCCGCGGACGGTATCGGGTGTTCACGGGTTCTTCTCCTCGGTCGGGGCGGTGCGGGGGGTGGCGGGGGTCTTCGGCGCCGGCGCCTGCAGGCGACCGCGCAGGAAGAAGTCGGTATCGCTCGGCTCCCGGTACCCGTCGGTGGGCAGGCGCAGCCGCGACGGGTCGATCGGCCGCGCGAGCCGCGGCGTCACCAGGATCACGAGCTCGGTCTGGCCTTTGACGAAGTCCTGGCTGCGGAACAGCGAGCCGATCACCGGCAACGAGCCGAGCCCCGGGAACTTGCTGACCATCGAGCGCATGTTGTCGTTGATGAGCCCGGCGAGACCGATGGTCTGGCCGTCGGCGAGCTCCACCGTGCCGCTGGCGCTGCGCTTGGTGAGCGACGGCACGACGAACGAGGAGTTCGAGCTGCCCGGCGTCAGCAGCACCGTGGTGGCGTTCGACAGCTCGCTGACCGAGACGTCGATGCGCACGTTGATGCGGCCGCCGTCGAGCACCGTCGGCAGCACACGCAGGCCGACGCCGAAGTCGCGGTACTCGATGCCGACGCTGTCGAGGCCGCGCGGCACCGGGATCGGGAACTCGCCGCCCGAGAGGAACGATGCCTCCTGGCCGGTGAGCGTGGTGAGCGTCGGCTCGGCGAGGATCTTGGCGAGACCGTTCTCCTTGGCCGCGTCGATCGCGATGTTGAGCGCGAAGTTGCCGCTCAGGTAACTGGCGAACAGGCCCTTGTCCTGGATGAAGAGGTCGCTGGGCGCGAACTCGTCGACCACGGGACCGGTGGAGGCGCCGCCGCCGCCCGCGAAGATCGGCGCACGCAGCGCATCGACGCCGAACAGCGCGTCGGGGAAGGTCGCGCCGCCGTTGACGCCGCCCCAGGCCCACAGGCCGTTCCGGCCGAAGGCGTTGAAGCGCGGATCGATGCGCTTGAGCTCGGAGCGCGCGACCTCGGCGATCTTGACCTCGAGCATCACCTGCTGCGCGCCGGCGACCTCGAGCAGGTTGATGACGCCGCCGACGCTCTTGTCCTCGCGCCGCGAGCCGGACTCCTGCTCGAACTGCTCGCCCCGGCGCGAGATGATCTGCGCGAGATAGCCCTCGGCGATGCGCACCGCGGCGTTCATCGCGGTGGCCGAGGGCACCTGGCCCGACAGAACGATCGACCGCTGCGCCGAGCGCGCCTCGATGCGCGCGCCGGGCACGAGCACATGCAGCTTGGCCTTGAGGTTCTCGAGGTCGTGCGTGACCTCGACCTGCACCGCGGTGCGCACCGTCGAGCCGCGCTCCCACACCAGCAGGTTGGTGACGCCGATATCTTTGGCAAGGAGGTAGAACTCGGTCGGCGAGATCACCACGATGTCGGCGAGGTCGGGGTTCGCCACCGAGACGCGCGCGGCCGGCCGGTCGAGCGTGACGACGCGCGACTGGAACAGCGGCACCGTGATGCCGGCGCTCGCTTCCGGTGACGGGATGCGCAGCGCGTGCGGCGCGGCCGCCGCGGACGGCACCGCCGCGACGGGCGCGGATGGGGTCTCAGCCGCGAGCCGGGGCAGGGTCACGAGGCATGTCGCGACGCAGACCATCAGGGCAAGGGCATGGTTCGGATATCTGTACATACAGGCCTCGGGGTCTCGGTGGATCGGACCGGCTCAGGTGCCGGACTGGCGCGACACTTCGGTGCCGCGGATGATGCTGACGCCGGGTTCCGCCGCGGGCGCGCGCCGGATGCGCGGCGGCGCGCGGCGCACACCGTCCATCGCCGTCACGGCGGCCGGTGCGGGCGCGGCCTCGGCGACGACCAACGGCGCTTCGACCGGCGGATACGCGCCGGCGACATGCACCGACTTGTCGCCGGGGTTGCGCAAGGCGAGCTGCAGCGCGCCGAGCTGCTTGGCGCGCGCGAGCTCCTCGGCGCCTTCGGACGTGACCTCGAGCGTCACGGCGCGCACCACCACCGGTGCGTTCTTGTCGGCGCTCGCCTGTTGGTCGACGGCGAGCACCTTGACGTCGCTCAGGATGGTCTCCGCGAAGGCGCGGTCGCCGTCGGCGCGTGCCGCGACGACATCGACCCGGTTCCCGGGGAGGATGAAGCCGCCCACGCCGACCACATCGTCGACGCGTACGCTGACCGCGCGCATGTTGGGGCCGAGCACCGACGCCAGCGCACTGCCGGTTCCGGCTGCGCCGAAGCGTTTCTCGAGCAGCACCTCGTCGGCGAAGATCTCGGACTTCGCGACCTTGCCGAGCACCTGCACGGGATCGGTGTAGCTGCCCGGCGGGCGCGCCTTGGTCAGCACGTCGATCTTCTTGAGGTGTTTGGCCTCGAGCGTGGCACCGAACGGGATGTCGGTCGCCGCCGCCACCAGGGAGATGGTCTGCGGCCGCGTGGCGTCCACCGCGGCGGCACGGCTGCTGACCCAACGGTTGGCGAGCACGGCGGCCGCGGTGGCGAGCGCGAGGGAGATCACGATGAGCATCAGGCTGCGACGGGTTCTGGGGGTCATGAGGAGACTCCGGTGCGGGGAAGACGGTGTGCGACGGTCGAAGGCATGGCGATCACCCGGTCCGCATCAGCAGCAGCGTCGAGGCCGTACCGATCGCGATCGCGAGTGCGTAGGGGACGCCGTGACGACGGCGCCCGGCGAGGGTCAGCGCGATGCCGAGCACGCCGCCCACGAGGAAGGTGAAGGCGACCACCCACGATGCGACGGCGGGCGCGAACCAGGCGCCGACGGCGGCCATCAGCTTCACGTCGCCCGCGGCCATGCCGCGCAGCAGATAGAAGGGCAACGTGCAGACCGCGCCGACCGCGGCGGCGCCGAGCGCGAGCCCGAGGCCGCGCAGACCGAATTCGAGCGTCTGCGCGATGAACCCTGCGAGCGCGAGCGGGCCGACGAGCGTGTTCGGCACGCGCCGCGAGCGCCAGTCGAGGACCGCGGCGAACGCGAGCACCGGCAACAGCACGGCCAGATGCGCGATGGAGACGGATGGAGACATGGGCGGCACCCCTGTGGACGGCCCGACCGGCTTGCGCCGGCCGGGACGCGTCTGTGACTCGTCAGAGCGCGGTGACGATGCCGTCGATCATCGACTTCACCTTGTCACCGAGGTTGGTGAACGAGAGCACCAGGCCCGCGACGATCAGGCCGCCGGCGACCGCATACTCGACGGTGGTCAGGGCGCGCTCGTCGCGCAGGAACTTCTGCAGGAACATCTTCATGGAACTACCTCTCAGGTTGGGTTGCTTTCGAGTGCGGTACCGACATGCGGCACCCACGGCGCAACCTTACGGCCGGGGTAGAGGTCTCTTTGAGCGATGACGCGCGAAGCGGAGTGCGTAGTTACCGCGAGGAAGCTGCGGCAATTCTCTGGACGATGAACGATCGCGACGCGCTACGCGCGCGTGGTCATTTGCCGATGCAGAAGCTGCCGAAGATGCGGCCGAGCAGATCGTCCGAGCTGAACTCCCCGGTGATCTCGCCGAGTGCGGCCTGCGCGACGCGCAGCTCCTCGGCGACGAGCTCCCCGCGCTTTTCGGCGAGCAGGGTGCAAGCGGTCTCGAGGGCGGCGCGGGCGCGGGCGAGCGCCTCGAGATGCCGCGCGCGCGCGGACAGCGCGCCGGTGTCGGCACCCGAGTAGCCGACCGCCGCCTGTAGATGGGCGCGCAGCGCGGCGAGGCCCTCGCCGCTGCGGGCGGAGACCTGCAACACCGCGCCCGCGCCGTCCACGGTATCGGACGGCCCGACCTGCGAAGGCCGCGCCGCACCCCCCTCCGCCGGGTCGACCAGATCCACCTTGTTGAACACCAGGGTCACCGGCACGCCTGGCGGGAGGCTGGCGCGTTCGGCGGCGTAGGCGGTGGCCGCGGGGTCGGCGGCGGCGTCGACCACGAACAGCACGCGGTCGGCGCGGGCGAGTTCGGTACGGGTGCGGCGGATGCCCTCGGCCTCGACCGCGTCGGCCGGGCCCTCCCCGGCCACCCGGAGACCGGCGGTGTCGAGCACCTGCAGCGGGAGGCCATCGAGGTCGAGCTGCTCGCGGACCACATCGCGGGTGGTGCCCGGGAGGTCGGTGACGATGGCGGCCTCGTGGCCGGCGAGCGCGTTCAAGAGGCTCGACTTGCCGGCGTTGGGTCGGCCGGCGATGACCACCGTCAGACCGTCACGCAGCACCCGCCCTTGACGGGCGGCCCGGGTGACCGCATCGAAGCGCGCGCGCAGCGCGGCGACCCGGGCGGCGAGCGCCGGGTCGGCGAGGAAGTCGATCTCCTCCTCCGGGAAGTCGATAGCCGCCTCGACCCAGACGCGCAGGTCGATGAGCCCCTCGACGAGCCCGTGGACCTCTGCCGAGAACGCCCCCTGAAGGGAACGCAACGCGGCCCGGGCGGCGGCCTGCGTACCGGCGTCGATGAGGTCGGCGACCGCCTCGGCTTGGGCGAGGTCGAGCTTGTCGTTGAGGTAGGCGCGGCGGGTGAACTCGCCCGGCTCGGCACGCCGGGCGCCGAGCTCGACCGCACGCGCGACCAGCGCCGCGAGCACCGCCGGACCGCCATGGCCGTGCAGCTCGAGCACCGCCTCGCCGGTGTAGGAATGGGGCGCCGGGAAGTAGAGCGCGAGACCCGAATCGAGGGCCTCGCCGGCCCCATCGCGGAAGGTCGCGAGCGTCGCGCGGCGGGCTTCCGGGAGCGCACCGCCGAGCATCGCGGCGGCGATCGCCGGCACCCCCGGACCCGACAGACGGACCACGCCGATGCCCCCGCGACCGGGCGCGGTGGCGGGGGCGACGATGGTGTCGGAAGGGTTTATTTTATTCATATATGAAACAATCTGGGTCTATAAATCGTATTTGTACTCTAAATCGGTCTTATATATCTCGTCCGTCCATGCATCAACCCTTGACACCCATACACCCATATTTTATCTTACGGCTTCCCATATGAAGACCACCATCGACATCAACGACGACCTCTTCCGGCGCGCGCGCCGCGTCGCCGAATCGCGCGGCATCACCCTGCGTGCGCTGTTCGAAGACGGGTTGCTCCGCGCGCTGCAAGCGCACTCGGAACCCTCCCGTCCCGCCTTCGTCCTTCACACCTTCGGCGAGGGCGGGCTCACGGCCGAGGCCGAGGCCAAGGGTCTGCACCGCGTCATCCTCGACACCTACACCGAGACAGCGCCGGGCGGCTCACCGATGGCCGTACCGATGGTGCATGACCGTGATCGCGGTTGACACCAACATCCTCGTCTACGCGCACCGCGTCGATCTGCCGTTCCACCCGGTGGCTGCGCGACGCGTCACCGAACTCGCCGAGGGTGCCGGTCTGTGGGGGATCCCCTGGCCCTGCGTCCATGAGTTCTTCGCGGTGGTGACCCACCCCCGCACCTTCCGTGCGCCGACCCCGGTGGGTCAAGCCTTGGCCTTCCTCGGCGCACTGCGGGACAGCGGTCGTTGCGTGTTCATGGCCGAGCCCGAGTCGCACTGGGACACCCTCGCCTCGCTGGCCAGCACCGCCGACCTGCGCGGCGGACAGATCCACGATGCCCGCATCGCTGCGATCTGTCTCGGTCACGGGGTGCGTGAACTATGGAGCGCCGACCGCGACTTCTCGCGCTACCCCACGCTGCGGGTGCGCAACCCTTTGGTCGCCGACTTCTGACCCGACGGCTCGGCCTCAAGCCGCCGCGATCGGCAGCTTCCGCACCCGCTTGCCCGTCAGCGCGAACAGCGCGTTGGTCAGCGCCGGTGCGACCGGCGGCACACCCACCTCGCCGATGCCGGTCGGCGGCTCGCGGTTCTCGACGATGTGCACCTCGATGACCGGCGCCTCGGCGAGGCGCAGCAGCGGGTAGGTGTCGAAGTTGCCCTCGCGCACCGCCCCGCCCTCGAAGGTGATCTGGTCCCGCAGCGCGGCCGACAGACCGAAGATGACCGACCCCTCGATCTGCTGGCGGATGAGCCCCGGGTTCACCGGGGTGCCGCAGTCGACCGCCACCACGACCCGGTGGACGCGCAGCTCGCCTGTCGGCGACAACGACACCTCGACCACCTCGGCCGCCGGGCTGCCGAAGCTCTTGCAGTAGGCGACGCCCCGGGCCACCCGGGCGCCGTCCGGCGCCGGCGCGGGCGGCGTGCCCCAGCCCGACTTCTGGGCGACGAGTTCCAGCACCGCGCGCTCGCGCGTACCCGACTCGAGGTGGGCCAAGCGGAACGCCATCGGGTCGGCGCCGGCGGCGTGGGCCAGCTCGTCGATGACGCTCTCCATGA